>Ga0224495_10000049_pt1 | contig 95555 bp, 95 predicted proteins | sample SF_Jul11_sed_USG_FD_168128 | JGI IMG/M metagenome (GOLD analysis project Ga0224495, IMG submission 168128) | Sediment microbial communities from San Francisco Bay, California, United States - SF_Jul11_sed_USGS_4_1 | ecosystem: Environmental > Aquatic > Marine > Sediment | place: USA: California...
TCAAGATTCTAAAAGTTAAATAAGGTTTTAAGAAAAATTTATTAACCATCTTTTTCATCAAACTCTGCGATTGTGTCTTTACTGTAATAAATTTGTCTTGAATTAACCGAAAAACCACGGGATTTTTTTAATTAACCGAATCGGCTTGTCATTCCATAAATAAACATCATTGCTTTGGGTCAATCGGCCTCGTAAATCATCTGCAGCCTGCCGGTTAAATACAGCCCATGCCTTTAATTTTTCAATGACTATATATAATTTCTCCTGAGAATCCATAGCAATTTCTTTGCCTGCAATGTCCAGTTTTTCCTCATTATCGAGTATGAAACAATGATCTGAGATACCGGTTACTTTTAAGACAGGCCCCTGCACTTTAATATAAGCTTTTTCAGATTTTGATTCAAATTCGTTGTAGATGAATACTCCGTTTACATCAGCGTAGAGATTTTTCTTAAAAAAAAGTAAAATGGATTTATTTTCAATTTTAGAAGCGCCTGAATACCATTGCCCGTCGGGTTTAACTACAATATCTGAAATAATGGTGCGGGGCGAAGACATTATACTTTTTCTATAATGCTGTTTAATTCATTTGCGCTTCGACGTATTTCACGAGATAAAGTTTCAAGTCGATCCGCATTATTTTCCAGTCCCTGCGCTTTCTTATTGATGTCTTTAATTTCATCAAGAATTATATCTTTACTTTGCATTTGTTTATCGGTAAGCTGGGTAATTCCCGTTGCAAGACTATGCATATCCAGAATCATTTTTTTGCCGTCTTGAGATTTTTCGCTGGACTCTTTTGCGCTTGAGTTGATTTCATGCATAAAATCTTCCACTTCAGACATGTTATCAGCAATTGAGAGAAATGATTGCGCAAGTGAATTTACAAGATCGCTACTTATGTCAACCTTTTCTATTTCTTCAGCAACAAGTTCGGCAATGCTGGCCGCGCTTTCGCTGGTTTGTTCGGCAAGTTTACTGATTTCTTCCGCAACCACAGAAAAACCTCTGCCGTATTCTCCCGCGCGAGCCGCTTCAATGGATGCATTTAATGAAAGCATATTTACCTTGTCGGCAATTTGCTGAATAGTTATGTTCATGGCTTCAATTTTATCTGTACTGGACTTTACTTCCGAAACAGCAAACAAGGTTTGTCTAACACTACCAACCCCTTTGGTAGCTTCGACTGAAGTTTCTCGTACTTTTCCCTCATATTTGGTTGATTTTGTAGTTAAGTCCATAAGAAGATCATTTACTTCTAAAAGGTTTTTAGTTACATTTTTAACCATTTCGGCCTGTTTTCTTGCAGCTAAAGCAATGTCTTCCGTATAGGCGGCATTGGTAGTTATTGAATTTACATTTTGAGAAAGAGTTTTAACCGTACCAGAGGCATTGTACTTTAAATCAACGCTCATTTGATGAAGGTTTTCTGATGATTTTGAAAGGGCATCGGAAAGGGTTGCTGACTGAACAAGTCTTTGAATTTTTTCAAGTTGCACCTGTCTTTCGTTTACATCTTTCGCTGATAGATCAAGAGCTGTATCCATAATGGATCTTAACAGAAGTAATCCAAGGGAGCCAATCACAAACACAAGCGTCGCAATGATCGTACCAACTTTGGCGCCTTCTTTTAAATTACCGGTTAAATTGGGACCTACTTCTGTATAGTATAAATTTACTGTTACTAAGAATATTAAACCAATGGGTATAATAATTCGTTTCATGCCGAATAACGCAGCAATGATTAAAACTGCGATCATCACGTAGGGGTATGAAGTGAAACCGACGTAGTCATCATGTCCAATTTTTACCCATAAACCAATTACACTGATGACGGTGGTTGTTAAAACCAGTAAATGTGCTCCCCAAAAGTACCAGCCGAAAATTAAAAAAAGCAATGATAAAATTGAGCTACTGCATAAAATCAATGCAGGTATGGCAAACATCGCAAGTCTTTCTGGCAAATATACGTAATATCCCAGTGAAAATAACGGAAAAACAACAAGTATCATGACGTTAAAAATAAATAACGCCTTGGCGCGCTTTTGTCTAACCAAATCTGATTTTGTATATCGATATAATATTTTTTCTATTAAATTGGAAAACATAACCCTGCTTTCATGACTCGTTTAGCCGTTGGAACATAACGATCACCATAGTAATATCGGTTTATTTTAATAAATACTTCATAAAAGAAATAAGAAACTTTGGTAAAACTGGCTTTATAAACATAGAAGGTTTAGCCAATCGGCATCAGCCGATCATGAAATTGGCACACGCAGCAAGTTAGATGTATTCTTTAAACAATATTACGTCAAAAGATTATCTTTTGTAATTTATGTATAAACCGCCATTAAATTTATGTTTAATATTAAAACACGTTTATCGGGAATTTGCTGATGGCTTGTTTCGTTTTAAAAAATAATCCTTGTCGGGGGAATTTTCATTTAATACCGGTAATACATGTTCCCATATATTGCCCGAAAATTGCTGTCATTTGTAATATTATTGACTTTTTTAATTTTTTTTATTTTGATTTTACAAAAAAGCCGCGAAGGCTCCGCCGCCTTGATTTTGGGCGGTCAGCGCGCAGATGCGAAAGAATTACAGTTGCTGGAAGAACTCACCGGAAACAAATTAAGCATAACAGGGCATTTTGTTATTGTTGCAAAACATCTGGTACAATTTGATTTTGGAAATACAATTTCCGGACAACCGGTAATTTTTGTTGTGTTAAATGCCTTCTTAAAAACCATTGTTCTGGCAGGATTTGCGGGAGCTTTTGCGTTAATATACGGGGTTAGTCTCGGAATATATGGTCATTACAACACCTCTGTTCAAAAATATTTTGAAAAAATAAATTATGCCATGATGTCTGCCCCCATTTTTATCATCGCTCTTGTATTGCTGTGGGTGTTTTCATTATGGTTAAACTGGTTTATGCCCGGCGGGGTTGATTCTGTCTTTTGGTTTATACTTCCCGGCATAGCACTTGGATTAAAATCTGGCGCTCATGTCTATATTTTTACAGATGAATATATGAGACGTGAGTTATCCAAAAAATATGTCTTAACGGCAAAAGCCTATGGCTATAAAAAACACAGGGTTTTTTCAAAATTTATATTTAAAAATATGTCGTTGCCTTTATTTTCGTTTTGGCTTTTAGAACTGGGGTCATATTTGGCAGGAGCGGCCATTGTTGAAATGATTTATTCGATTTCAGGAGTTGGTAATTTACTTCTTCGAGCGCTTCTTCGTTATGATGTTAATTTACTCATTGGTATACTGGTGCTTGTTTCAGCGATGATATTTATAATCACAATTGTTCAGGAATTGGTTGATCGGGTTTATGCCGGTTTTTTAGGAAATCACGATGAGTTTTAAAGCGGTAAAGTTGAAAGATAATATTCCCATTATTTTTGTTATAGCATTTCCTGCTGTTTTGGGAATATTTATGTTATTTGGCAGACCTCAGATTCATCCGCAGTTGGCCTACCAAAAACCATACATTCATGGTATAACTGATTTTAGCCTTTTTGGATATTCTCCTCTGGGTGAAGACATGCTTGGTTTAATGGCATGGGGCTATTGGCAGACCGTTTTAGTGGCAGTTTTCGGACGCGGCTTGGCGTTGTTGCTTTCTTTTTTGGGATTGTTCATCGCCTGGACATTTGTCTTGCCTCGTTTAAGTATATTTAAGTTTCAATTTAAATCTCATTTTGGTTTTTTCTGGATGAGTCGTTTTTCGGAAGCATTTATGACAATTCCATCTTTATTATTGGCCCTGTCTTTGGGGTATTTAATCGGGGAAGGTTTTTATACGATGATCATCGTGATTGGCGTTTCGGAGTGGGCCTTTAATCAAAAATGGCTTTTGGGGCGTTTAAATGAATATAAAAGATTTCCATTTATCGAAGCCAGTAAAGCCATGGGAGGAGGGAAATTGCATATTTATGGCAGACATTTTTTATCTTTTATTTTATCAGATTTATTTTTTTTATTTTTTTTATACTTACCTGGGAGCCTGTTGACCGTTACAGCTCTTGAATTTCTTGGCTTGTCATCAGGTTCTGAAATTGCCGGTTTGGGTTCTATCATCGCGTTAAATAAAGATTTAATTTTCTTTTATCCGCATGTCATTTTGCCGCCTTCAGCGTTGATTATAATCACTGTTTTTATTTCACTGGTTTTAAAAAATAAATTTATGACAAAATTTACTGATCTAAATAAGGTAAGAGCATGAAAATTCAAAATCTATGCATAATTGCAGGTTCCGGAAATTTACCCCTGTATGCACTAACAGAAGCTCTAAAAAGAAATCAAGAAAAAAAAATGCAAATTTATGTCTATGTTTTAGATGAGGATAATAAGGAATTGCTTCAGAGTATAGAAGAAAATAAAGTCGCCTTTCGAAAAATCAGCCTGGGAAAATTTGATGAAGTGTTGAAAAAGTTAAAGGCTGATAAAGTTACCCATGTTTTGTTTATTGGCAAGGTTCAAAAAAAAAATATTTTAAAAGGCATCAGGTTTAATTTAAAAACATTGATGTTGCTAAGAAAACTTAAAGATTGGAATGATAAATCTATTTTTAACCTGATAGCAGAGGAGCTTAAAAAAATTAAAATAGAAATATTAAAACAAGAATTATTTTTACAATCTCTTTTATGTACTCCCGGTCTGTATTCAAAACAAAAACCAAGCAAAAGCGAACTTACAGATATAAACTACGGAATGGAATTTGCCAAAAAAATTGCATGGCTGGATATTGGACAAACCGTCATAGTCGCCAATAAAACTCTTTTGGCAGTTGAGGCTATTGAAGGTACCGATGAGGCTATAAAGCGAGCCTGTATGTATGCTGTTAAAAATACTGCCGTTGTATGTAAAGCAATTAGAAAAGGTCAGGACACCCGTTTTGACGTGCCTACCGTTGGTCTTCATACCATTGAAACCATGCGGCAAAATGCCTGCCGTATTTTAGCTGTTGAGGCAGGGCATACCTTTGTTGTTAACCAGGAACAGTTTTTTAAGAAGATAAATGAATATAAAATGGTTTTCATGGCTCTTTCTTAAGTTAAATGTAGTGATTGGTGGTTTTAGAAGATGGAATTGGTTTTTTGAAGTTATTTTAAATATCGTCGAATTTGAATATTGTTTTTTCTTTAAATTATAGTAATTTTTCAAATTCTTCAATAGGAATGGGTTTGGCAAAAAAATAACCTTGATAGGCGTTACAACCATGTTGTTTAAGAAAGTTCAACTGTTCATTGGTTTCGACGCCTTCGGCAATGATATCCAATTTAAAATTTTGTGCAAGATTAATGATGGTTTTTACCATTACCGCATCATTTGGGTCGGTGGCGATATCGCGTACAAAACTCTGATCTATTTTTAGTTGATCAAGAGGTAATTGTTTTAAGTAAGAAAGCGATGAATATCCGGTGCCAAAATCGTCTAAAGACAATTTAACTCCAATTTTTCTTAGTTCATTCATTTTAATAACAACTTCTTTAATATCGCTCATGATTATGCTTTCGGTTAATTCAAGTTTTAACATGTTTGGGTTTATTTCGTAAGTATGAATCAAATTGGTGATATAATCGACAAACTTGGTTAACCGGAATTGTTTTGCGCTGACATTGACTGCCATAGTCAGGTGTTTTGTCTTATCGCTGAGACTCCATTTTGAAAGTTGTCGGCAGGCTTCATCGATAACCCAGTAGCCGATTTCCAGAATCAATGAGCTTTCTTCTGCAACAGGTATAAACTGTGCGGGAGAAACAGAGCCTCGTTGCGGGTGAATCCAGCGTAGAAGAGCTTCAGCGCCAATGGGTTGATTCTTTTGATCAACTTGAAGCTGGTAATATAAAAATAGTTGATTTTCCGGCAGTGCATGACGCAGGTCCAATTCAAATGCAGCACGGGTTTCTACTGTTTTTTGCATTAACGGATCAAAAAAGCGAACGGCATTTCGGCCAGAGTCTTTTGCTTGATACATTGCCATATCGGCATGTTTTAAAATATCATCGACGGAACCACTGTCGTTGCGGTAGATGTTAACACCAATACTTGGTGAGCTGAGATATTCATGATCTAAAAGTTGGTAAGGAGAATTAAGTTTTTTACGAATTTTTTCTGCGACAATTGCAATTTTTTGCGCAGCTTGTTCCATATTAGAGTCGATTTCTTCAATCAGCACAACAAATTCATCACCGCCAAGCCTTGCTACAGTGTCTTTTTCTCTTATGCAGGATTTTATACGCTCAGAGACTTCTATTAATAACATGTCGCCATAAAAATGTCCAAGCGTATCGTTTAGTGTTTTAAATTTATCCATATCTAGAAATAATACAGCACAATAGTTATTGCTTCGAATAGACGTGGTAAGCGAATTACTCAATCGGTCTAATAATAATCGTCTGTTTGGAAGTTTTGTCAATGCGTCATAAAAGGCAAGATTTCGAATTTCTTCTTCAGCTTGTTTTCTGGCAGTAATGTCACTAAAGATTCCCACATACTCGGTTGTTTCACCCATGTCGTTTTTAACTGCGGTAATGGTAAGCCATTTGGGATAAATTTGACCATTTTTACGCCGGTCCCATATTTCCCCTGTCCAGGAACCTTTAAAAAGTATATCATGCCACATGGCTTTATAAAAAGCTTTATCATGTCGTCCGGAACTTAAAATCTTGGGATTTTTACCTAAAACATTTTCAGGGCTAAAGCCGGTGATTTCGGTAAATGCCTGATTAACTTTTATAATTTCAACTTTTGTGTTTGTTATTAAAATCGCTTCATGAGTTTCAAATGCAACAGAAGCTACCCGTAAATTTTCCTGAGCCTTTTTTTGATCAGTGATATCCTGAACTGCGCCTATCGATTTTAAAGGTTTTCCGGATTCGTCGAAATAACTCGAACATTGTTCTCTTACCCATTTAATTTTACCGTTAGCCAGAAGTAAACGATGTTCGATGGAATATTGTTTTTTATCATCCAGAGATTTTGTATAAGCCTGGTTTACCATTTCTCTGTCGTTTGGGTGAATTACGCTTAAAAATTTTTCATATGAAGGATCAAATTCTTCCGGGTTTAGTTCAAAGATTTTGTAAATTTCATCAGACCAGATCAATTCGTTTTTTACCAGATTTAGTTCCCAGCTGCCAAGTTTGCCCAGGTGCTGTGCTTCATTAAGTAGTTCTTGTTTTCTTTCCAATTCTACTTCAAATTTTTTTTTCATGGTGATATCTCGAATTATCTTTGACATGCCGATAACAATTTCGTTTAAATTAAAAATTGGCGATATTGTGGCGGAGATATTGATCAATGCACCGTCTTTACGTTTGCGTACTGATTCAAAATGTTCAATTTTTTCTCCAGTACAAATATGTGATAAAATTTCCTGTTCTTCGTTTTGATTATCCATCTGGCACAAAATTTTCATTGGTTTTCCAATCATTTCAGAAGCAGAATATCCAAAAATAATTTCAGCGCCATGATTCCAGCTTTGAACAATTCCATCGAGAGATTGACTTATGACAGCATCGTCTGTAGAATCTATAATGGCCTGGAATTTTAATAATTCAAGTTCTCTGAGTTCCTTCTGTCGAACCTCATCATGTAACTGTTCATTGGTAACTTCCAATTCCTGTGTTCTTTCTTCGACACGAGCTTCGAGAGTGCCATACAATGCTTGCAGCTTTTCGCTCATATGGTTAAAGGTTCGGCCGAGTATTCCAATCTCATCAGATTCTGAATCATCCACCTTTTTACCAAGCTTACCGTTTGCAATTTCGTTTGAGACCTCGACAAAGTTTTGAATTCTTTTTATAATCTGACGGCTAAAGAAATAAGCAATAATTGCACTGAAAAATATCACGCCAAACAAGAGTTCAAGAAAATATATTCGTTTATTGTAGATCGGTGCAAGTAGTTCATCAGCATCTACCTTTACTACCATTCCAAGATGTAATTCTGGCAGGTAACGCCATGCCGCAAATACTTTTTTGCCGCTATAATCAACTTCAATGCCGCTTCCTCTATTACCCAATAAAGCAGAGCGCATTGGTAAACTACTGGTTTTTAAATCAAAGGTTTCTTTAATTGCTGCATCAGGAGTGTAATTTTGTTTTACAATAAAAACAGCTTTGTCAATATCTGTTAATTTCGCCAAAACAGTTTCAGCGGTTTTGCCAAGCCCTGTATTATCGACAGCTACTTTTATCAGTTGTATAGAATCAAGCTGAAGCGCTAAAACTCCAATCAATACACCGTTTCGAAGAATTGGCGTAGCAATAAATGCGGCAGATTTACGAGAGGGTTCATAAAGCTCAAATTCAGAAACGCTGCTTTCTAGCTGCATCAGGGATGCGTGAAACACTTTTGACAATCCGGTGTTTTGGTACAAACCGGTGTTGAGATTGGTGGCAAAATCTGTTTCATGACGATAGGTATAAATAATTTCGCCCTGGGGAGTAATGAGAAGTATATCATAAAATAATGTAGAACTGTTTGAATCGATGTAATTGGAAAAGCGCTCATTATAAGGTTTGATTTTAATTTGATAATCTGATGAGTTTGGTTGAAAAGGATTTGATAATTCCAAAATTGCTCTTTCTACAATTTTCGTTTGAGCTAGCAATTCGATATCCTGGATCCGTTCTGAAATGTAGGTTTTAATTTGAATGTTTTTTTTATCTGCCAGTCGAGATACTATATTTAATGATTCTTTTTTTAATTCAACTTCATTTTGATAAAGACTCAAGATACCAAAAAATACAAGCGGTAAAAACCCAACAACAATAAATCCGAAAAGAAGACGATGTGTAAATGACCGAAATTTCATCGTTTTACTCCGGATAGATACTCTTTTATTTTTTTCCATTCCTCAATGTTATGAAAAACAGGATATGGAACAGGACGAACGGATTGATCTGTTTTCCAGACGATGTTAAATTGTCCGTTTGCTTCTGCTTGACCGATAAATACTTTTTGCCATAAATGTTGTGTGTTATAATCGATTGAGACAATTCCCTGCGGGGAATGAAATGTCTGGTGCATCAGTATGCTTTTTAGAATATCAGAATCCGTTGAACTTATTTCACGAACGGCATTTGCCCAAAGTATTACTCCAACGTAACTTGATTCCATAGGATCATCAAATACCCTGTTTTTTCCAAATCGATTTTTAAAAGCTTCTACATGGATTTTATTTTCATGCGTATCAAGGCTTTGAAAATAATTTTTTGCAGCATAATGTCCTTCGACATATGTTGGGCCGATTGTCTGTAACTCAACTTCTGCGATACTGGTGGAAAACACAGGTATTTTAGCGGCTTTAATTCCAGCCGCATACAAAGCGTGAAAAAAAGAAGTATTACTGTCGCCGTTTAAGGTGTTTACTACAAAATCCGGTTTTAAAGCTGATATTTCATTAACTACAATGGCCATATCTTTTGACCCCATGGGGAGATACCGTTCTCCCATTAAATATCCGCCATAAATATTTAAAACTTCTTTAATCATGAAATTAGCTATACGCGGAAAAATATAATCTGATCCGATCAGATAATAGCGTTTACCTTTGTTTTGTAACGCCCATATTACCATGGGCATGATTTGCTGATTTGGAGTAGAGCCTGTATAAATGATGTTGGATGATTTTTCAAGTCCTTCGTATTGCAAGGGGTAAAATAACAGAAGATTATATTTTTCAACGACGTTCTTTACTGCAATTCGGCAATCTGAAGTCCAACAACCAAAGAGAGCGTTGACTTTTTCGATGCTGATGAGTCGTTGAGCTTCTTGAGCGCAAAAATTAGCGTCAGAACGACAATCGGCGACAATGATTTTAACTGGAATACCATTTAAACCTCCCGAATCATTGATTTCTTCAACTGCAAATTGTACAGCATCTACCAATGGAGTTTCACTGGCCGCCATTGTACCGGTAAGCGAATGTAATACTCCAATTTTAACATACTGCTTATTTTCAACATAACGAAAATAAACATACAACAGAGAAAGCAACAATAAGAGGACGATAATTGGCAAATGTATTTTTAATTTTAAACTGCGCAGCTTTAAAAAATCAAATTTGATGGATGCCATATTTGTACCTTTTCTAAATATACAACTTTTAATTAATATGATCACTTTATTTTTAAAGATGATGTGCTATCTATAAAAATAAAGAGTTATTGGGGAGCGAATTTTATTTGATGAATTGCTTGACGATTTGTCTATTGATCATTTGATACTGTAAGTGGACTTGAATAAAATTATGAATATATTTCGGGAATTATTTGCAGAAATTAAAATTGAAATGATCATTAAAACAGGTTTTCGGATTTTTTTTATATTAGTACTTTCATGGTTTCTTGCAAAAATTTTAAAAAGGTTTCTTTATCGTCTTGAAAAACAATTAACAAAGCGCAGCGAATCAAGCGGAGAAACACCCTCAGAATCAGAAAAACGTATTGAAACCATTGTTCGACTTGTCCGTCAGGGCGCTATGCTCACTATGTATCTTATTGTTTTTTTAATTCTTTTAAAAGAGATTGGAGTTGATGTCGGGCCAATCGTTGCAAGCGCCGGAATCGTCGGAGTCGCTCTTGGTTTTGGATCGCAAAATCTGGTGCGAGATATTATTTCAGGATTTTTTATCATTTTGGAAAATCAAATTCGTGTGGGCGATGTAGCGACGATAAATGGTACAGGTGGCCTCGTTGAAAATATTAATTTTCGAACCATTGTTCTGAGAGATCTTCGCGGGGTTGTTCATATTTTCCCTAACGGTACAATAACCACGATGAGTAATTCGACCTACGAGTGGTCGGCACATGTTTTCGAAATAGGCGTGGCTTATAAAGAAAACATCGACAATGTTATTAAATTGATGAATAAAACAGGAGAAAAGCTTTTTCATGATAAGGAATTCGGACAATATATGTTAGAAGTTCCTGAGATTTTTGGTCTAGATAAATTTGACGATTCAGCCGTAGTTATTAAAGGTAGAATAAAAACCATGCCAAGTCGTCAATGGGAGATTGGACGTGAGTATCTTCGAAGAATAAAAATTACATTTGATGAAAATCAAGTGGAAATTCCATTTCCTCACAGGACAATATTTTTTGGTGAACCGGTTAAACCAATTGATATTCAAATCGCTGAAAAAAGCAAAAAATCAAAAAAATAAAATTAATTATATAAAAATATTTTCATGATCAAGAAATACCGATTATTAAAAACTGGTGCGATATCTGTTTAATTTTTAACTTCGGAGAAAAGTTTACGCTTTTTCTTCGGTTTTTACATCATCATCAAGCCAGCATTTAAGGGCAAAAATAAACCCGTCAGAAATTTTTTCCAGCATAATGTTATGATTTGCACGCTTGTAATATCCGTAAGCCATTAAAGGTTGTTTTTGGTCAAAATAATAATGATCGCCAACTCGAATTAAACCGTCTTTATACTCCGTTGCTTTAAATATTTTCGAGGCCAGATCAATGTTTCCTTCATTAAAAGCCTGATTGCCTTTTCGTATCAGTTGAACTTTTTCTGTATTATCCATTTTTAAAAGATTCTTGTCCAGGTTATCGTCGCCTGTCAAGAATAATATTCTTGACAAGCTATGGATTAATTAAAAATTATTAAATATGGCCAACAAAGTTACAAAATCAAAAACAAGTCCAAACCAAAAAAAAGTTTCGGCTGTAAAAACAGCGGGAGGAGTAAAAAAAAACAATACTAAAGCCTCCGCCAGGGTTAATACACCACAGAAGACTGTTGCAAAAGCAAAAAGTAAAGCTGCTTCAGAAAAGACAAAACCTGTTCGCTCAAACAATGTAAAAACTTCGTCTATATTTGATAAAACAAAACCAGATTCAAATACAGAAACCAGGAATAAAATGAAATTTCCATCGATAAAAGAGGCGATGAAAAATTCAAACACAATCAAGATGTTTAAAAATCCAACCATTGAAAAATTATCGCATGTTCATCCGTTTACTCCGCTTGTTATTTATATTCCAGTTATTTTAATTTCTATTTATTTGTATTTTTTTAATGAGAATTCGGGCTTTTTTTCTTTTTTAATTTTTTACATTACAGGTGGATTTGTATGGACAATTTCTGAATACACTTTGCACAGATTTGTATTTCATCCTCCATATGCAGAGACTCATTTAAAATGGTTTTACTTTTATGTACACGGCGTACACCATGAGGTCCCAACAGATGCAACAAGGCTGGTTATGCCGCCCGGGGCGAGTATTCCCCTTGCTATAATTGTTTTTTTCCTGTTTAAGGCATTATTGCCAAATGATTATCTTGGTTTTTTCGCAGGCTTTGTTACAGGCTATCTCGTGTATGATTTTTTACATTTTTCAACCCATTTTTTTTCATTTGAATGGGAGTGGTTTAAAAAATTAAAAAAACATCATAACGTACATCATTACAATAGCGCCAATAAAAACTTTGGCGTGAGTAACAGTCTATGGGATCATGTATTTTCAACAAAATACCGCAACTAACAAATTTGTTACTGACTCTTTTTAATTAAAGTAGAAGTAGCCGCTTTTTAAGAAGTTAGGCAAAATATTTATGAACGTAGTTGACAGCATGACTCAATATTAATTTATCTGTATATTCAAAATGAGTACCGAACATATTGCCCCTGAAAATATTAGTAAAGCAGTCAATGGACTAAAAGCTTTAGCCCATCCTGCAAGGTTGGTTATACTTTGTTTTCTTCAAGATAAAGAAGCCACTGTGAATGAAATTGTTGATTTAACCGGCATGTCACAATCTGCTGTTTCACAGCATTTATCAAAGATGAAATCCTTCGGTGTTTTAAAAGATAGAAGGGATGGTAATCGTGTATTTTACTCTTTAACAAATGAACACTTTGCCAATCTTGTCAGTTCTCTTTGCTTGATTTATAATTGAAATTGTGTCTAATGTCTTTAACATTCCGGTACAAAACACATCAGCTGAATTTAAAACGCTCATAGCTAAAGCCGCTAAGTCACTTTTAAACGATGGTATTGTTGTAATGCCGTCGGATACGATTTATGGTGTATTTGCAGGCTACTGTGAAAAACAAATTGAACGTTTACACCTTCTAAAAAAAAGGCCTGTTGATAAACCATTTTTACTGGTATTTCCAGAAGAGTATCCGCTCGAAGAGTTTGTTGATATGAAGGCTCTCGACGTTATTGGCAGTCAAGCAATCGATAAAATAAGCGAACTATGGCCAGGGCGAAATACAATTGTATTACCAAAAAATCCGGCGCTGAAATACCCAACCGGCAATACAATTGCTATTCGTAAACCTTTGAAAAATGATAATGTATTTTTTTATGAGACTTTAAATAAGTACAATAAACCACTTCTTGCCCCTTCTTTAAATATTCACGGAAGTCAGCCACTGGTCATGCTGGATGAGATTAAAAGTATTTTTAGCGAGATTGTGGATTTAATTTTTTATGATCAAGTGTTTGTTCCTGGTCTGCCTTCGCAAATTTGGGATCTAACTAAAAAACCAGTTGTCAGGTTAAGATGAATTCTGCAATAATTTTAATTAATGATACGTCTTTGTTTTCTTTGATTGCGGATTTTCCTTTTGGAAAGTTCCATTTTTGTTCACTATAGACATGCTTCATAATTTCGATGCCGTGATCGTAAAGGCTGGCGCTATAATAGTACATGCCTTTTTTAAAACCATACTCAGCACGGGTAAATTCATTGCGACTGACAACAAACCTGTGATAGTTTTTATTTCGGTGGTTTGCTTTTGGATTTTCCGATTCTATTAATTTTTGCGTAAAATCATCAACAACTGCCTCGCTGAGATTTGCCATATCAATACAAATATCTTTTAAAACATCATTGGTTAAATTATACGCTTGTAAGAGTTTATCATACCTTTCTTTTTTTTCGCCATGCTGAGCTGTAGAATAAAGTGATTTTCCTTTGATCCACTCATCCTGCAGATTTTTTAAATATTCTTTTTTAGCGGGCATAAATTGATATTTGTCATAAATGAATGAAATAATTTTTAAATTGCGATCACCTTTTGTTGTTATGTCATAAATGGAGGGCGCAGCTTGCAAGACACTTGAGGAAGTTACGAGAGTAGATATTAATAAAAGAAAAAACGCCAGGGATGCTGTAAATCTCGTTAAAATTTTTTTAAAATCAGTTTCCACTTTTTTCTTGAGGAGCAACTTGATTCTCATTTGATTTTGAATCAACATTGTCATTTGTCTTTGTATTTTCATTGTTATTGATTTGTTCATTTTTAAATCCTTTTACGGTAGAATTGATGGAATCCCCGATCTCATTTAAAACTGATTTTTTATTTTCATAAATCATTCCATAATTGTCGCTATGGTGTAACAAAAGCGGAAAATTTGCGGGTAGATTTTTTTTATTAATGTTGTTTATCAGCTCATTTCGAATATAATCATAGTCGCTGATTTCCTTTTTTAATTTAACATTATTTTTAACTCTTAAAGCATCTTCAAATGTCTGGGTTTTATATTCGCTTTTATCAATGATTGGTACTGTACTTTCGACAAGAGCTAGAATTGCATAGCGTTTAGCGCGGATGATATGGTCGATTGCATCAATATAAAATTTTATTTTTTGCGAAAGCAAAAATTTATTGACTCCAAAGCCAAGCTTTTTTTGGTAAGAACCTTTGCTTTTTTCTTCATAGCCTGATTTTAATAAAAACTCTGCTTTTTTATCTTTTGAAAGTAAAATGATCGGTCCGCTCATTTTCAAGATTTGGTCAGTGTCTACTTCATAGTGATTTGTTAAAATGTCATAATAGAGTTTACGTAACAATTTTTGACTTTCGATGATTGTTTTGTAACATTTGGTATATTCACCGGAGAGAAAGTAGGTATTGGCAGTAAAATCAAGTGTAACGGCTTCTTTATAAATTTTAAAATATTCCTCCGAATAAAAGTTTGTGACATGGGGATCAATGTATTCTATAAAATACTTGTTCTCATCGATTATATTTTTCGTAAATGCCGCATTGATCGGTACGCTGTAAGCGTTGTTTATGAAAATAACAATTAAAAATACGGTTGCGAATACTTTTTTCATATTTATAGCGCTATCTGCTAAAGAAAACAAAATAAACTCTTTTGTATATCTTTTATTAACTAGCATTCCTATTATCGAACTTTTTTAAAAAAAATATAGTTTTTATTTAAAAGCGCCTCCCAAAATTTGGGCCGCTCTTCCGGTACAGGGATGTGCGTGCGTCTCAAAAACCATGGATGGGTTTTGAGACGCTCTCTAAGTTTAATATGTTTAATTAATTTTTGTTTTATTTCTTATAGTAATATCCGGCAAAAGACGAATTTTAGTCCCGCAACTGGTGCCGCGTCTTTATAATAATTCATAATGACGGCTACTTGGCAACTTGGCAAGTCTGTTTAGTTAGAGCCTGTGTAAATAATCTCATAAAATGTACTAAATATACGATACAAACCGTTGTTTAATACTTAACAAATTTACTTATTTCACAAAAATTCAAAATGGATGCGCCAACAGCTTCACGCTTGAATTAGAAAAAATAAAACAGACATTGCACTATTTTCATATAATTGTAAACTATATAGTCAAACAAAAAACAAATGATATACAAGATTAAAAAAAAATAGATAATGTCATTATGCGAGTGTACAAGTATTTTCTGTTTTATATCATCTATATGTTTATCGTATCAGCAGGATGTTCAAAAAAATTTTATAAAAATCCCGATACACTTATGCTTCATCTGCGTTCAGACCCCATAACGCTAAACCCTGTTTTAGCTGAAGATGCTTATTCTTCTACTGTAATATCCCATGTCTATGAAACTCTGCTTGAACGAGACAACGCTACTCTCGAAATGAAGGGGCTTCTTGCAACCCATTGGACAATTTCGCCAAATAATCTTGTATTTACATTTTACCTGCGTCATGGAGTTAAATTTCACGACAACCAACCTTTTACTTCTAAAGATGTTGTTTTTACTTTTCAAAAAACCATGGATGAAAAAACACCAAATCCGCAAAAAAAGGTTTATTTTCAGGATGTTCTTTATGCCTATGCTCCTGATGACTTTACTGTGGTATTTGTGATGAAAAAACCCTACTACAAAAGCCTTGAATTTCTTGGATCAATGGAGATCATACCGGAACATATTTTTGCTAAACTCGATAATTTTGTTATGAATGATTATAATATGAAAACTCCGGTAGGTACAGGCCCTTATATTTTAACATCATGGAAAACACGTGAAAAGGTTGTCCTTGCAAGAAACGAAGCATACTGGGGCAAACTTCCTGATATTAAAAAATTAGAGTATAAGATTATAGAGGAAGATTCGGTGGCGCTTCAAGCTCTTAAAAAACAGGAACTTGACCTTAATAATTTAAATTCATTTCAGTGGGTAAGGCAGACAGACTCTCAAAAGTTTAATAAAACCTTTAATAAAATAAAATATCTGGCAACCTCGTATAATTACATTGGGTATAACACTAGAAAAATTCCTTTTAACGATAAACGCGTAAGAGAGGCTATGACTTATCTGGTAGATCGTGAAAAAATCAGACAAACCATCATGAACGATCTGGCCGAAATCACAACCGGAAATTTTTGGATCAACAGTAAGCAATATAATCATGATCTTGTGCCTCGTAAATACAATCCTCAAAAGGCTTTGGAACTATTAAATAGTGCGGGGTATAAAGAAAATAAAGATGGATTTCTTGAAAAAAACGGTAAAACGCTGTCTTTTGAACTGATGGTTCCCAGCGGAGCTGATTTTTATCGAAAATTTACTCCGATATTTAAAGAAAATTTAAGTAAGTTTGGAATTGTCGTAAATATTCGTCAGATTCAATTTCAAGCTTTAATTGAGAAAGTTAATAAACGCGACTTTGAAGCCATGATGCTTGGTTGGAGTATGGATATTGAGAATGACCCTTACCAGCTCTGGCACAGCAGTCAAATAGAGAAGGGCCATAATTTTACCGGTTTTACAACTCCTGAGCTGGATTATTTAATTGAACTTGCCCGCCTTGAGTTTAATACGGATTTGCGAAATAGATATTATCACCGTATCCATGAAATTTTATATGAAAATCAGCCGTATACTTTTTTATTTACAAGTTATAACCTGGTTGCAATACAAAAAAGATTTCAAAATGTAAATGTTTATAAAACCGGTCTGGATTTTCGTGAATGGATTATAGTTCAATGATGGTTTTAAGTAGCTTTATTATTTAAAAAATCAAAAAGTTCAGGATTAAGTTCCTGGTCAACAACGTATATCATTCTGCGTGTTAAGTCATTTTCAAGATTGTATTTTGCATTTCTCTTGTCGAAAACTATGTTTTTATAGTCAAATCCGCTTAAGGTTAATTTAGGTTCTTTTTTAATCGTTAAATTAACGCTGCCGATTCGTTCTACGGATGGTCTGCTTTGTAATCTGCTGATTTCAATGATTTTGCAGAGTTCAAAGTACGGATTTCCTGTTGAAGAATCAAGCGCGATAATTACAAAATCACCGGTTTTTAAAACCAAATTGTTGTCGCAGAGACTTACGGCCACAAGATCCAGAAATTCACGGGTCACACGCGCTGAATAAGTAAAAAAAGAATTGTTGAGGATCATTTTACATGCAATGACAGGAGAAAACGATTTTCTCCAGGGGACATCTGTTGTTAAAGAAGCAAATTCCGAGGCCAGTGCCAAAATATTAATATCTTCGTCATATTTTACATCTTGTTTTAAATCGTTAAGTGTTCTAGCGATTGAATTTGCAACAGCCCGTTTGTCAGGGTTTTTTGAATATTCCTGATACATAGTGGCAAGCTTTTGACTGATGATGTTTTTTGTTGGGTAGTTGTTGCTGGTTCCATCTATGGGTGCAGCGCGGTGGTGTAATAAAACATTGTGTTTTACTATGGGGTCAATACTGTCTTCGTGTGCAATCATCAAGTAAGAAATGATGGGATGATTTTTTATGTATTCCATTTCGTTGGAATTTAACTTTCGACCCACCGGCATTTTCATTTTTAAATATGCCACATCGCAGAGCATTGAAGAAACCATTAAATTGTTCATGGATTCAGCCATATAGTCTGCATCTTTGCTGTTTTGAGTGGTCATACCTCTTGTTTTTAAGGCCATCGCAACCACGGTTCTTTTTATGGCAGCCTGCAGTTCATAATCTGCATTGGCAGTATTCATCAATTCCAGAATGTTCACCAGGCCCGTCATCGCATCGGATTGTTTTTCAAATTTTTGAAAAATATCATTAACTGTATTTTTCATTTTTTTAGCGCTTATGGACGTTATGCTGGAGCTTTTTAATTCACTAAAAATGTCTGTAAAATCATGAACCATTGTATGCGTTGTTTCTTCTGTAAGAAGTTTGGTATCGCTTAAGCCTTCTGGAATATATCGCTTTGGTTTTTTTAGTTTATGCGCATCGGAATCTTGAAAGTATATGCCTTGATCTCTAAACTTTAAGAGGGCATTGATTTCATTTTCCGATGCATTTACCTTTTGATGAATTAAAATTTGTCCGGTTTTATTAAAGAAATTTAATGGAATCAGCTTGGATTCATGAAAATAGTTTATACTTTCTTCGTTAAATTCAAATTTACTTAAAGCCATTTTTTAACTTCCTTTTTTATAAACATAGAAGGTTTTTCCTGATTGGATTTGTCTAAAAGTTCTCTTCTTGTTCTCATCATTTATTTAACTTTAAAGCAACCCAGAGTTAATCACAATAACATGAATTTTAGACAAACCAATTCAGTATTGGCACACGCAGCAGTTTATTTTTCACTTCTTTAAATGATATTCAACCACACTGTACCAAAATGTTGGCGCTATCGAAAGTGATTGTTCTCTACATGCAAAAATGTATGTACCATATAAAAAAATATTTTCGTGGTGTTAAGTATATAAATCATTGTTAATGGAATTTAAAATTGCTGTATTAGCCGGAGACGGTATCGGCCCTGAGGTAATGAAAAGTGCGCTCAGGGTATTTGAAAAAATAACTCAAGGAAACGAAAACAAGTTTCATTTAACAGAGGCTCATGTAGGGGGGGCGGCTATTGACGCTCATGGAGAAGCCCTGCCAGAGGCGACTCTCAAATTATGTGAAAATTCAGATGCTATTTTGTTTGGCTCTGTCGGGGGACCTAAGTGGGAACACTTACCGCCGGCGCAACAACCAGAAAGAGCTGCTCTGCTGCCTCTTAGAAAGCACTTTGAGTTATTTGCTAACTTAAGACCTGCTATCATTTACCCTGAATTAAAAGACGCATCCCCATTACGAGGTGATCTTGTCAAAGACGGGTTAAATATACTGATTATGCGAGAGCTTACCGGTGATGTTTACTTTGGCGAACCAAAAGGACGTCATGGAACAGGCGCAAATGAAGAAGCTTTTGACACAATGAAGTATAAACGCTTTGAAATTGAACGGATTGCAAAAATTGCATTTGAAACTGCTCGTTTAAGGAACAAGATTGTACACAGTATTGATAAGGCAAACGTTTTGACCACCATGGTGTTATGGCGTGAAGTTGTCATTGAAGTGCATAAGCAATATCCTGATGTTAAATTGGTTCACATGTATGTGGATAATGCATCCATGCAGCTGATTAAAAACCCATCGCAATTTGATGTTGTTTTATGCCCTAATTTATTTGGAGATATTCTTTCTGATGAAGCAAGTCAAATTACTGGTTCCATTGGTATGCTTGCTTCGGCATCTCTCGGAGCTCCTGAAAGTAAATGGGGCAAGAGCGGTTATTCATTTGGTTTATATGAGCCATCCGGCGGATCAGCTCCTGATATTGCTGGTATGGGAATTGCAAATCCCATTGCGCAAATTTTATCGGCAGCCTTGATGCTTAGATATTCGTTTAAAATGGAAACTGAGGCATTACGTATAGAAAATGCAGTAAAAAAAGTAATTTCTGGCGGAGCTCGAACCGGTGACTTGATCCAAAGCGGTTCAACGGCTAAAGCCATGAACACCAAAGAAATTACAGATTTAATTTTAACGGCTCTATAAGGGTTTTTTTGATTTGTAAAATTTAAATTGCGGCAGTACGTAGTGGTATGAAATTATATCTTCTGCGTACTAAACGTTCTTTTATTTGGAGAGCGTCCCAGAATCCATTCATGGATTTTGGGACGCTCTCTTAACATTAAAATTCAAAAACAATGTGCTGGTTTATATTATTTGGCAAGAACAGGTTCGGGAGTTCTTTGTTTCATCTCGCATTGACCTTCAAAAACTACTCCGTCTTCAATTTCAAGATTTGGGGTGCGAATATTACCAATAACATTTGAACCGGTATGAAGTTCTACTTTTTCCGAGGCAAATATATTTCCGGTGATGTGTCCATATACAATCAGTTGACTGACGTTTATTTGAGCTCGAATTTTTGCGCCAGCTTCAATATAAAGAGTACTTGCCCCTTTAATGTCGCCTTCAAAATCCCCGCAAATTTTTAATGGATTTATAAATTCCAGGCTTCCCTGCATTTTTAATTTTTTTTGAAATGTTGTGTAAGTTACTTTCGATGTGCTTTTTTCTTTTTTTACAGCCATATTGATATTGATTTAATTTATTTATTTTGTAGTCATGGTAAAAACACCATCCCAGTCAGCTGCAGGGGGAGTTTCAATAAAATGTTCACAACGTTGAATGTAAAGTTTTGACGGACCATCATCTGCTTTAACTTCAATGGCTTTTTTAAATTTTGCAAGGGCTTCATTCCATTTACGTTGTTTGTAAAGGGCAAGACCTTCATTATAAAAGTTTAATACATTCTGCATTTCAGGCGTAATCATAGGTTAATATTGCACTTTACGTTAAGATGTCAAGAATTTCGAACAAATTTAACACCCTACAATGAAAGTTTGTTGGGTTTGCAAAAGTACTTACCATTTTTTTCCAATGCATTTTCTTTTGCAATAAACTGCCCGCACGTAACGCACCTCACTGGATTTAATAAGGTATCCTTTAAGTGATTTGATTTGGATTTATTTGGTTTCTGGATTAAAAAAACCTGCGTAAGAATATACCCGACGGACGCAACGAAGATTGATCAATGCGCTTTAACCGACCAAAAATAACAAATTACAAGAGTATGACAGAGTGAAAAGGAAACTGCCTTGACAATATATCCTCTCAAAGTTGTTGTGGTTGGTACTTGAAAAAAATCCCCGAAACGGGTTGATGAGCCTGGCTCAAATCTGCACAATCGGGGCAATAATTTAAAAAGTGACCAGGGAAGTGAACATGTTGAGTGAATACGGCGCAGTTTTAATATTCGGTGTACTTTCCATTGGATTTATATTTGTCTTTTTATTTCTGGGTAAGCTTATTCGCCCCGACAGACCAAATGCCCAGAAAAATTCTCCCTATGAATGCGGTGAAGTTCCCGTCGGTAATGCCTGGATTAATTTTAACATCCGTTATTATATATTAGCCTTGATATTTCTATTGTTTGACGTTGAAATTGCGTTAATTTTACCCGTAGCAACAGTTTATAAAGAATGGTTAGGCGGGGATTTCGGTCTCTATGCTCTTGTTGAACTTTTGTTGTTTGTGGCGATACTTGCAGTTGCCTTGATATATGCCTGGGGCAGGGGCGATTTAAACTGGGTCAAAGGGTATACATACGCTGAAAACAAAAGTGATTCTCAAGATAGCAAAAGCTAGTTAAGAAGCTGCGGAGGAATATGAGTTTTTATCAGGAATTGCCGGAAAATATATTGGTTACAAACATTGATCAACTTTTAGGGTGGGGTCGTAAACATTCCTTATGGTACCTTATGTTTGGTCTTGCCTGTTGCTCTATTGAACTGATGCACACCGGTGGTCCTCGCGCCGATCTTGAACGTTTTGGCTCTGCTCCCAGGGGTACTCCCCGTCAATCTGACTTAATAATTATTGCCGGAACCTTGACATATAAAATGGCTTCCAGGCTTAAGCTTCTTTATGAACAAATGGCCGAGCCAAGGTATGTAATATCTATGGGGAGTTGTTCCAATTGCGGTGGTCTTTTTGACAAAGCTTATTCCGTTGTAAAGGGCGTTGATCAGATCATACCTGTCGATGTGTATTTACCAGGGTGTCCTCCTCGACCAGAAGCTTTGCTTGAATCGTTGATCTTCCTTCAGAAAAAAATACAAAACGAGAAATTTTTAAGAAAGTAATTATGAATTTTGCACTGCCATTATTGGAAAAACTAAAACAGGAAATGACTTCTAAAACATCAGAAATCATTCAAGCGGACAGTAAAATGCCGATTTTAAAAATCGAGGCTAAAGATATTCGGGAAGCAGTAAAAAAGTTACATGATGATCCTGCTTTTGACATGAAATATTTAAACTGCATATCGGGTTTACACTTAACTCAGACTAAAGAAGATGGAACTCTTGATCTTTTGGGTTTTGAAGTTCTCTATGTCTTTAGTTCAGCCCGTGATTTTTCAACCATCGCGGTAAGGGTAGATCTTCCCGAGAAGAACCCGGCAATTGATACAATCGATGATTTATACGGAAGCGCCAACTGGTTTGAACGCGAAGTCTATGACCTTCTTGGCGTAAATTTTATCAACAGTTCTGATCTTCGAAGAATTATGCTGCCCCAGGACTGGGAGGGGCATCCCTTGAGAAAAGATTACAAAGAACAAGCGTCCTATAATGGTATGCCCACTACAAGACCAAACGAAATGGAATCGATTAGAATTGAGTAAATGATTATGATAACTGAAAACGATTTACAATCCAGAGTAGAAATTACCCCGATCAATGGTTCAGAAATTGAAATCAACATGGGGCCTCACCATCCGTCGACACATGGTGTGATTCGATTTATTCTTTTTCTCGATGGTGAAATTGTCGTTAGGGCAGTTGCTGATGTTGGTTATTTACACCGCTCCATTGAAAAAATAGCTGAAAATCTGCCATATCCGATGTTTATGCCCTATACGGACCGCGTTGATTATGTCGCGGCCATTAACTGTAACCTTGGCTATGCGCTTGCGGTGGAATCGCTTGCCGGTCTTGAAGTTCCTGAACGCGCGACATGGCTTCGTATGATTGGAGCCGAGTTAAATCGAATTAATTCTCATTTAATAGCCGTTGGCGCTCTTGCCATGGATGTTGGGGCAACCACTCCGTTTGTACATGCTATTCGGGAACGTGAATACATTTTGGATCTTTTGGAAATTTTAACCGGTACACGGATGAACAACAACTATGTGCGTTTTGGCGGTGTTTGTCAGGATGTTCCTGAAGATTTTTTTAAAAAAACGGAAAAGTTTCTGGATCATTTTGTTTTATTTTTAGGAGAATTTAACCGTTTATTGACAACGAATAAAATATTCCTGGAACGTTTAATCAATGTAGGGATTTTAACCGGCGATCAGGCTCTTGGTTTTTCTTTTTCAGGACCAAATTTAAGAGCTTCTGGCGTTGGGCATGATTTAAGACGCATTGATCCATATTGTTTTTATTCTGACATGGAATTTTCTGTTCCGGTTGGATCAGGTGTGAAAGGAACGACCGGCGATTCTTTTGATCGCTTTATTGTACGTATTGACGAGATGCTTGAATCTGTAAAAATATTACGCCAGATCATGTCAAAAATTAAAGAAGGTCCGATACAAAGTAAAATACCCAGAAAAATTGTTTTACCTGCCGGCGAATCTTACCACCGAAGCGAGGCTCCACGGGGAGAACTGGGATTTCATATCGTAAGTGATGGAAAATCGAACATGCCCTATCGGATAAAAATTAGAACTGGATCTTTTGCAGCGATGACATCTTTATCGGAACTATTTAAGGGCATGATGGTTGCTGATGTGGTTGCTTATTTTGCCAGTCTCGACGTTGTGGCTCCGGAGGTTGACCGATGATCAATTTAATTTACATGTTTGTATTTAGTCTTGTATATTTATTGTTACTGGCTTTAACCGCAGGGATTTTGACCTATGTTGAGCGGCGAATTGCCGGTAGAATGCAGTCGAGAATTGGCCCAAATCGAGTCGGTATTCAGGGTATTTTACAGTTTATAGCCGACCTTATCAAAGGTGTTCAAAAAGAAGATATCATACCTGCTGATGCCTATGCTTTTTTATTTAAAATAGCTCCCTATTTGGTTTTTATGGGTGTGTTTTTAACGCTGGTTCCGATTCCTTTTGGCGCTTATACCCTCATGGAAGATCTCGATGTCGGCATTTACTATGTTTTAGCCATGGCATCTTATGTTGTCATTGGTTTAATGATTGGCGGCTGGGCCTCGAACAATAAATGGTCGTTGCTTGGCGGTATGAGATCCGCCGCTCAAAAAATCAGTTATGAAATTCCAGCGGCTCTTGGTGTCTTCATTGTTGTTATTATGTCGGGATCAATGAATTTTCAAAAAATTGTAGCAGCTCAGGGAGCTTCACCAGTTGACTGGTTTGTGTTTCGAAATCCATTTACGTTTATTGCTTTTAATTTATTTTTTATCGCTTCTCTTGCAGAAGGAAATCGGGTTCCTTTTGATATTCCGGAAGCTGAAAGCGAACTTGTATCCGGTTATAACACAGAGTACAGCGGTATGAGGTTTTTATTTTTCTTTTTAGCAGAGTGGGGTAACCTGGTTGTGATTGGCGCACTTGTTACATGTATGTTTTTTGGCGGTGGAAGTTTCTGGTATGAATGGAAAATATCAATTCCAGCGCCTGGCAGAGATCCTATTGTTTTTGAAGTGTTGGGCTTTTTATGGTTTTTATTTAAAACATTCTTTTTTGTATTTGTAATCATCTGGATACGCTGGACATTGCCCAGACTCAGGATTGACCAGTTAATGGACATTTGCTGGAAGTACATGGTGCCTATTGGTTTGATTTCATCATTGGGAATTGTGATCTGGATGTACTTTATACCGGAAAACTCAACGATTGACCGTATTGTTCGATTGACCTTAACTTCACTTGGGGCTATCACTGTATTGTATTTTAAATACAGAGTGTATAAAAATTTAAAAATAACGAAGGCTACAATATACGCTAATCCTTTTGTATAATTTGAGAATAGTATGATAATATATTTAAAAAATATCTGGGAAACATATGCCACTGTTTTTGAAGGGATGGCCATCACCTTCAGTTATTTATTGCAACGTCCTATCACTGTGCAGTATCCCGATAGAATGAAAGAATCTGTCCCTGAAACCTTGCCTGAAAAATACCGCGGCAGACTTATGGTTGACACGGAATTATGTACAGCTTGCGGATTGTGTGCTAAGGCATGCCCCATCGATGTAATTGAAATGAAGGGCGGACGGGCAGAAGGCAAAAAAGGTCTGAGATTAATTTATTTTAATATTTATCACGGTAAATGCATGTATTGTAATTTATGCGTTGAAGCATGCCCGGCAGAAGATGGCGAAGAAGACGAACATCATACGGCTATTTATTTTAAGAAAAATTTTGAAGGTTCAAGTTATACTTTAAACGGCTTGGTCGAACAATTTATACCGCCGGATGAAGCCCGAAGACGCCTGAAAGAATCTGAAGAAATTGCGGCAAAAAGAGCTGCGGCAGCCGCAGAAACAACAAAAAATTCAGAAGCAAAACAGGAATCTGACAAACCTAAAGACGGAGGTGATGTATGAAAGACGCCATTTTTATATTGGTTGCCGTTTTTGCCGTCGGCGGCGCACTTTTAACCGCGGCCAGCCAAAGTATCATCAATGCCGCTCTTGGTTTATTGCTTTCATTGATTTCTATCGCAGCCCTGTATATTTTTCAAAGCGCCGACTTTGTTGCCATTTCTCAAATTCTGGTGTATGTAGGCGGGGTGATGGTGCTGTTACTTTTCAGTATTATGCTCTCCAGTGGCTCAACTGATTTTTTTAAAAATAATCCGGCGATGAAAGTTTTTCCTGCTTTGCTGATTGTGGTGGTATTTGCCGGTCTGGCCATTTATGCGTTATTTTCTGCAAATCTAACTTTTTATCCAGGACAATATGGCCCAAGTACCCGTGAAATCGGTAATCTCTTTTTAAAAGATTACATTTTGGTGTTTGAGCTGGTTTCTGTATTGATTGTGGTTATGCTGGTAGGCGCCGGTGTTATGCTGCGAAAAGAACTGGTTCGAAAAGCAGTTGCATCTGATGGCGATTCAAAAGATGAAAAGGAAAATAAAAAATGACTTCTTTATTATCTGAAAATCCGAATTCTTATTTAATAATTTCAGTTTTAATTTTTTCTGCGGGTATGTTTACTGTATTAACGCGAAAAAATATTCTAGCCATCATTATGGGAATCGAGTTGATGCTCAATGCTTCTGCGTTAAACTTCATTACGTTTTCATTTTTTCGTAAATCCACTTTATATTCAGGGCATGTATTTGCGATACTCATCATTGTTCTGGCTGCCGCTGAAGCCGTGGTTGCGCTGGCTATTTTGCTTGCGATATTCCAGCAAAGAAAATCTGTTATGACAGATGATATTTCGGATATGAAAGGATAAGTATGGATCAGGTTGCACAATATATCTGGATAATTCCTGCAGCTCCGCTGGCAGGATTTATAATCAATGGTTTAATTTCCTTTAGCTGGGGCGCAAAATCTTCGGACTTTCATAAAAAAGTTTCTACAATCGTTTCGCCTCTGGTGATTTTAATTTCTTTTCTGGTTACCTTAGCTGTTTTTATTCAAATGGTACAAAATCCTGAAACAAATCGTATTTTTTCTCAAAACCTGTATTCATGGATAAAAACAGGTTTTATCGAAGCAAATGTAAATCTGGTTCTTGATCCATTGTCAATTATTCTGGTTTTAATCATCACCGGCGTGGGTTTTTTCATTCATCTTTACTCTGTCGGGTATATGGATCATGATCGTTCGATTATACGTTATTTTGCCTATTTAAATCTTTTTACTTTTGCCATGCTTATTCTGGTTTTGGGCGATAATATTTTATTGATGTTTGTCGGATGGGAAGGCGTAGGTCTTTGTTCATATTTGTTGATTGGTTTTTGGTACCAAAATCGTAATTATGCTATTGCCGGAATGAAAGCATTCCTGGTAAATCGAGTGGGTGACTTTGCTTTTATCATTGGTTTTTTTATGTTGTTCTGGGGTATTTATCATTATGAAGGAGTTCCCACCATTGCTTTTAGCGCATTGAAAGATGTCATGGGTAAAATGCCGGAATGGTATCTTACTATCGTTACGCTAATGTTTTTTATCGGGGCAACCGGTAAATCTGCCCAGATACCTTTGTACATATGGCTGCCAGATGCGATGGCAGGTCCTACGCCTGTTTCAGCCCTCATTCATGCTGCCACGATGGTAACTGCCGGTGTATACATGATTGCGCGAATGAGTTTTTTATTTATAGCAACGCCAATGACATTAACCGTTATTTCGATTATAGCCGCAGGCACTGCTTTTTTTGCAGCGACCATCGGCATTGTGCAAAATGATATAAAAAAAGTACTGGCATATTCAACGGTCAGTCAGCTCGGTTATATGTTTTTAGGAATGGGAACCGGCGTTTTTACAACCGGTATTTTTCATTTAATGACTCATGCATTTTTCAAAGGGCTATTGTTTCTTGGCGCAGGTTCTGTAATCTTGGCATCGCACCATGAGCAGGACATTTTACTGATGGGCGGACTCCGGAAAAAAATTCCAATTACATTTATTACCTTTTTAATTGGTACACTGGCTATTGCTGGAATTCCGGGATTATCCGGTTTTTTTAGCAAAGATGAAATTTTATGGCAAACTTATATTACGCCAAATGTATACATTCCTCAGCTTCCCCATATTTTGTGGATAATTGGTTTAGCGACTGCTGGTATTACGTCTTTTTATATGTTTCGTTTGCTTTTTTTAACGTTTTTTGGGGAGTTTCGAGGTGATGAAGGCGCTTTAGAAGAAGTTCATGAATCACCTTTTATAATGACCATACCTTTGATGGTTTTAGCTGTTTTGTCTATTTTCGGCGGTTACATTGGAATGCCAGAAGCTCTTGGCGGCTCAAACCATTTACACCACTGGCTATCGCCTGTATTGTCAATGAAAGAAGCCGTAGAAGAACATGGAGCCGGACATTTTCAGGAATATTTATTTATGGGTTTTTCTATTTTGGTGTCATTATCGGGCGCTGCACTTGCCTATATTTTTTATATTTTAAAACCATCCATACCCAAAAGCATTGGCAGCAAAATCAGCGGATTGCACCAGCTGGTATTTAACAAATATTATATAGATGAATTGTATCATGCGACTTTTATCAAAGGTACTTTAGGTTTAAGAATGTTGCTTAATAAATTTGACCAGAAAATCATCGATGCCTTTGTAAACTTTGTGGCTGTGATTGTAAAAGCAGTCTCGCGTGTTCACGGCTTTTTTGACAGAGTTGTGGTAGACGGGCTTGTAAACTTTGTAGCCGCTTTTACCCAGTATTATTCCTCCGTAATGCAGACATGGCAAAGCGGAATGTTAAATCGTTACTTGTATTATATTTTAGGGAGTTTTATTATGGCCTATGTGATTTTACGAATCATATAAGCAATACTCATTAAGCAGGAGAATTTAAATGGACAACTATATTTTATCAATCATCACCTTTGCGCCGCTTGCCGGGGCTCTCTTGATACTTTTAATGCCGTCAAGCAGTCGTAAAATGATTCAGTGGACTTCGGTGGTATTTACAGCAATCCCTCTGGTTCTGGCATTTCGTTTGTATCAAAACTTTTTACCAAGCAATACGGGATTACATGAAGCTAATTTATATCAATTTGTTGAAAAGTATTCATGGATCAGTTCATTTAATATCAATTATTATGTTGGTATCGATGGGCTTTCGATAACGATGGTGATTTTAAGCGCTTTAATTTCTTTTATCGGAGTATTTGCATCGTTTAGTATTCAAAAAGCAATTAAGGGTTATTTTGCCCTTTATTTACTTTTGTGTACGGCAATGATGGGCGTTTTTGTTTCTCTTGACTTTTTTTTATTTTATGTTTTCTGGGAAGTTATGCTTTTGCCAATGTATTTTTTAATTGGAATATGGGGCGGGCCAAGACGAGAATACGCGGCCATTAAATTTTTTCTCTATACTCTTTTCGGATCAGTTTTTATGCTACTGGTCATGTTGTTTTTTTACTACAATGCGCACACTTTTTCACTTGTCGAGCTGGCTTCGATCATGGTATCAAGAGAATATCCTGGTTATTTAAATGTTGCAAACTTTAGAATTGCGGCATGGGTGCTTTTATTTATTGGATTTGCCATTAAAATCCCTGCGTTTCCTTTTCATACATGGTTACCGGATGCTCACGTTGAAGCGCCAACAGCGATATCGGTGATTCTAGCCGGTGTACTTTTAAAAATGGGTACCTATGGATTACTCAGGATATCTTATCCCTTGCTTCCGCACGAAACGATGATGATGGCTCCCTATGCATTAGGCGCACTGGGAATTGTAAATATCATTTATGGCGCCTTTGTTGCCATGGCTCAAAACGATTTAAAAAAACTCATTGCATATTCCAGTATCAGTCACATGGGTTATGTAATGCTGGGGATGGCCGCATTTAATGTCGAAGGAATGAACGGAGCATTATTTCAAATGTTCAATCACGGTACTATAACAGCCATGTTATTTATCATGGTAGGCGTTATATATGACCGAGCTCATCACAGGAATATAAATGAGCTGGGCGGACTGATCCAACACATGCCCAGATATGCAGTATTTACCGCTTTTGCATTTTTTGCCGGTCTTGGATTACCAGGGTTGAGCGGCTTTATTTCCGAAGTACTTGTATTCCTTGGCGCTTTTAAAGTTTATCCTGTGCTGACAGCGATTGCCGCAAGTGGTGTTGTTTTAACGGCTGCTTACTTGTTATGGGCTTATATGAGAGTGTTTTTCGATAAAGTCCAGGAAAGATACAAAGACTTTAAAGATATAAACGGCATTGAAATGTTTTCAGTTTTGCCGGTAGCATTTTTTATTTTATTGTTTGGTGTTTATCCTGCTCCGTATTTAAAGCTGGTAGAACCAACGATGACAAAAATGACATCTATAATTGCAGAACCTGCTGCGGTAACGTTTAATTTTTTAAATCAATTATCTCATTTCTTTTTTAAAGGTTAAGGCTGCCAGATGTTTGAGAGTACAAAAGCAATTCTGCCAGAACTTATACTGGTAATCACAACGTTTTATTTAACACTGCGGTCGGCTTCTGGCAGGGCAAAACGCGGGTCATTGTATATCGAGGCGCTGATTGGAGCAATTTGTGCTCTCGTTTGTTTATTTTTGTTCTCAGAAAAATATTATGGTTTTAAAGCTTTTTATTCTACCATTGAACTTGATAAAACTGCATTTTTCTTTCGAATGATATTTATTTCTCTGGCAATATTTGTCATAGTAATGACCGCTAAATCAACCGAGATCAGCGATTATTTATTTGGCGAAAATCTCGTTCTGGTTTTTTCTATAACAACCGGTATGTGTTTTGTTGCCTCATCAATTGATTTATTAATGATTTATTTTTCGTTGGAATGGATTTCTCTAAGTTCCTATCTTTTAACAGGATTTATTGCACATAAAAGATCCTCATCAGAAGCCGGCATGAAATATACGTTGTTTGGCGGTATAGCATCAGCCGTTATGCTTTTTGGAATGTCCTGGTTATTCGGCGTAACAGGAACGCTCAAACTTGATGAAATACCTGCAGCGTTTGCAGCATCACACAGTATAATGATGATGTTTTCATTGGTATTGATACTGGTTGGTTTTGCATTTAAAGTTGCCGCCGTTCCGCTTCACTTCTGGGTACCGGATGTGTACCAGGCGGCATCAACGCCGATTACGACTCTCTTTTCAATTGGTCCAAAGGCTGCCGGCTTTGCGGTCTTGATCAGAGTATTTTACTATTCGTTTTATAATTCCGAAGAAACTGCGTTGTTGATGGAATCGCTAAAACCAGGTCTTGAAATTGTGTTTCAGTTTTTTGCGGCATTTACCATGACGGCGGGTAATTTACTTGCGCTCAGGCAAGAAAACATCAAAAGAATGCTGGCTTATTCATCGATCAGTCATGCCGGATTTTTACTGATGGGCGTTGCGGCAATGTCGGATAAAGGTATTCAGGCCCTCTACTTTTACATATTTATTTATCTCTTGATGAATGGCGGCGCATTTTTTGTCGTAAACCTGATCATTAACCGATGGGGTGCAGAAAATATTTCTGACTATGAAGGCCTTGGATGGAGAGGCGGAAGTCAGTCCATGATTGCTGTTGCGATGAGCGTTTTTCTATTTTCACTTGCGGGGCTGCCCCCTTTTGGAGGATTCATCGGCAAGTGGTTTATTTTTGCCGCGGCAGTAGAAAAACATATGTACGCGCTTGTTGTGGTTGGCCTGGTAAATATCGTCATAGCGCTTTACTATTATGCCAGGATTTTACGAGCCATGTATCTCGTACAGACAGTAAGCCCGCGCACAGAGATTCGTTTAAAAATAAATGAAGGTTTTTTTATGGGAGCGCTAAGTCTTTCGCTCATTTACTACGGTATATTTTTCCCCCCGTTTATGGGTTATCTTAAAACCATCATTCCTTAACATTTAAAGGGGGCTAGCGGCCCCCTAAATCAGGCCGCGGTCCTGATTTACCCCCAGCGTAAAGTTTATAGAGTAAATTTTATATTAAAAGATTCAATGCAATTAACTATTTTAAATTCTTTTTATTTTTATGTAACTTTTTTTCTTTAACGCCGTCGATAATGTATATTTTAACAGGTTCACTTTTGCCTTTTACAAGAACTTCTTTAATTTCAGAATATGAAAGGTATTGTTCGCCGCCGGCAGCTGAATATGTAGCTTCGGAGATTCCAACTTTCCCGGGAATTCCATTACTTTCAATTCGAGATGCAGTGTTAACGGCATCGCCAATAACGGTATAATCCATTCTTTTTGTGGAACCAATGTTGCCGACAATGGAGGGCCCATAATTGACGCCAATTCGCAAGCGAAAAGGCATTTCTTCCGTACCCAGTTTTTCAGTAAGGGCTTTTAATTCGTTTTGCATATGAAAAGCACAGGCAACCGCTTTATAGGCATCGTCATTTGTCGAATAGGGAGCGCCCCAGAAAGCCATGATGCAATCACCAATGTATTTATCAAGTGTTGCTCCGTGTTCAAAAATAACGTTTGATAATTTTTCAAAAACTAGGTTTAATTTTTCAACAACTTTTGCCGGCGAATTATGTTCTGAGTAATTTGTAAAACCGGAGATATCGGCAAATAAAGTCGCAATTGGTTTTTCCTGTCCTCCCATTTCCATTTCATTGGCAATGATGGTTTCCATTACATCAGGCGAAAAATAACGAGAAAGTCTTTTTTTTTCTTCGCGTTGTTTTTCTACCAGGTTTTTAGATTTAACCATATTTGATACAATGGAGCCGGCAACGGATATTCCAAAAAAAGCATAGGCATAATCCTGCAAAGAGTTTTCCCAGGTTACCCATGAAAATTGAAAACCAACAAGAACATCGTTTAACGAAAGAATCAGCATTCCAAGTAATCCGCCCGTAACAGTACCCATGGAAGGAATTTTTCTGCCTTTAACGATGACATAGACGATATTAACCATAACTAAAAAAGGAAGTACTCCCCATGCAAACATAAATCTGCGTGTTGTTACCATGTCAGGAATAAATAAAAGAATTATAATTGCCAAGACGGCTATAAAATCCCAAAAGCGAATGATTTTTTTAATAAATCCGGTTTCAACCTTTGAAAATTTAATAAAAAAATCCAGGATTAAATGAACAACGCAAATAAATGAAATATATTCCCATTTTTTAATCCATAATGAATCTAAATAAATTGAATATATGATCTGACTGGTCATCAATGTATTTACAGCCATTGCAAATGTACCAAGGGCAAAATATAGCGTTGCATATCCCTGATCACGAAATAAAAATTGCCAGTATAAATAATAAATCCCCAAAAGAACCATCAAAGAAATGACAAATATTTTTTTAAATTCTCCCCAGAATTCAGATCTTTCTACTTTTCGATCTGATGCAATGTAAAATTTTCCATGAGAAAGTCCGGGGGCAATGTAGTATTTTGCAAAAGTTCTAATTGCAATGGTATTTGTTGAATTTAAATGTAAAAGATCTCTGGGTATTTTGTACAATCTTTCTTTATCGTAAAATAAAAATTTGTCATCAAGTATTGTATCTGGTGGTGTTGATTCCGCTAACCCTGTTCCACCAATAAATGTTCCATTTAAATACACTGCATCTGCCTGACCAATTTTACCCAATCTTAATACAATATGATCTGATTTAAATTTATTTTTAAAATCAGCCTGATTTATTTTAAATGTCGTACGATACCAGGCATAACCATGGTATTTTAAAAAATATTCATTAAAATTTGAAAATGGTTTTTCCTGATTTTCACTTTGATACCTGGTATAGGCCAGTTGAACTGGAAAATTGGATATCCATCCCGATTGTTCTTCATCTTTCAGGTTTTCAGCCGCTCTGTAAAATTGCATATTTTCATTAAATAAAGTTGCTTTTGAGTCGCCAGGTTTAAATTGCCATGAATGGGGTGTTCCGAAGGTGGATTTGGTTCTTAGGTCAATGATATGATCTGTCATTACTTGTGAATGAATATTGGCAGGTAAAACTACAAATATAGGCAAAAATAAAAAAATAAATATACCAGAATTAGATATCTTATTTTTGCAAACTATATCGAATATTGATTTTTTCATACAATTCTATGATATTTAATGGCATCTTTTGTCAATAAATTATTTTAATCGGATTATCTGTAATATTCGGCTAATTTAAACAAAGATTGTTTACATAAAAGACCGATAATATACAATAGTTTTAAAGATTATATTTTTGAGGAATTTAAATGAAGTTTCTATATGAAGGGCAATTGAAATTAATAAAAAAAAATTTAACTCTTCATAACGAAAATGTAGGTTTTCGTACTGCAGATGAAATTGATTTATTTTATTTAAGATCATGCAAAATTCCAGAAAGCGTAATTAATTTTTATGAAAATGCAGAACCAGATGATGTTGTAGAAATACAGGATGCGCGAATCTGGCCAATATCGGTTTTAAAACTTGAAAATGAAAAAATGGAGCCGGGAAATATTATTTTCCCTTTAGGATATTTTGTAATAGGCACCACTATTTTTGGAGATTGTTATTGTCTTGACTTGAGAAAACTATCGGCTAAAAAAGAACCTGTGGTTGTCATCGCATACCATGATCGTCAAAATGATCATGCTTCCAAAAATACAATTTTGGAGAATATGAAAGAAGTTGCAAAAAGTTTTGATGATTTTCTCTCCAGGTTTGCCAAAGGTAAGCTTCTCGTTGATTAAAATTAAATTTTATTTAACTGTATTTTACTTTCCCAGATAAAAAAAGGTTAAACATTGCCTTTATGAAAATACCCCCACTAGATAATCCTTATTTGGCCATTCAAAAGCTTGCTTCTGATTTACGCGATCCTCAAGAAGGGTGCCCATGGGATCGAGAGCAAACGCATCAGAGTCTTATAGAAAACTTGATTGAAGAAACATATGAAGTTGCTCAGGCTGTTGAAAATTTAAATTTAAATGATCCCGAAACCTGTGAAGATTTAAAAGAAGAGCTGGGGGACCTCTTTTTTCAGGTTGTTTTTCACTCTCAACTTGCCAGTGAAAAAAAACTTTTTACTCTTGATGACGTTGTTCTGAAAATAACTGAAAAATTAATTGCGCGTCATCCCCATGTCTATGGAGATGTTGCAAGTATTTCAGATTCTGAAGGAGTTTTAAGCAACTGGGAAGCTATAAAGCGAAAAGAAAAGTCAGATAGTCAAAAGGAAAGTACTTCTGCATTATCGGGCGTACCCGTTCATTTGCCTGCATTGTTAAAATCATATCGTATGGGTCAAAAAGTTTCACGTTTAAATTTTGACTGGCGATACCCAGACGGCGCTGAGCAGCTTTTCGATAAAATTAACGAAGAATATGAAGAACTTATGGAGGAACTTCCCGATAACCCTGTTTATTTTAAAAATCCGAAAGATAAAGAAATGGAAGAACAAAAAAAACGAGCTACTCTTGAATTTGGAGATTTATTTTTTGTAATCGCACAGCTTGCCCGTCATTATCATATCGATCCGGAATACGCTCTTCAACAATCAAATAAAAAGTTTGAACGAAGATTTGTGTCAATGGAAGAAGAGCTTAAAGAAAAGCTTGAAAGTAAAGAAATGCCAACTCAAAATGAGTGGGAGCAGGCATGGAAAAATGCGAAACAAAAAGTTGGTTAATTTTCTTCGTCTGCAGTACACATGCTTATTGAGAACCTGACAAGTCCAATAATACTATATAATAATTATGTTGACGTTATAAAATAAGGCAGAACATTGAAATATGAAAACATTTTCATTTCACAATAGAGACAGCGACGAAACAGCGGATCATATTCTTGAATTTTTATATGATAAAATTGAGAAAAAAAAACAAGGGAGCCTGGATAGTCTTAAAAAACTTTTTAAAAATGTTTCTGAGATTGAATTAACTGAAATTCTTGAAACCATGTCCTCGGAAGGTTTAATCAGTATTAAAAATGAAGAAGTATTACTTATAGATAATGGTACAAAAAGAGCTGAACTATTAGTCAGAGGTCATCGACTTGCTCAACGACTTATGGTCGATGTACTTGGTATTTCGCCTGAAAATGCAAATAATGTTGCACATTATATGGAGCATGTTTTAGATGCAGAAACTCTTGATGCGATCAGCGCATTTATGGGTTATCCTGAGTTTTCACCTGATGGAAAGCCGATTCCCCATACTTCGGGAAAAAAAATATTTACGATCAGGCCAATTTTATGCAAGCTGTCAGATATGGAGATTGGCGCATATGGAACAATTCGATATATTCAAAACCCTGTTGATTCTCTTTCTCAATTTGGCATTTTACCTGGAGAAATGATCAGGCTGGTTCAAAAACGTCCATCGTTTATTCTTGAAATGGGAAGTACCACCATCGCAATTGACTCAGCGTTTGCTATGGATATATATGTTCATCAAAAGTCTAAATAATTAATTAAATTATTTAACAGTTTTATTCATCATCGGGTACTACTTCTTTTTCTTCAGTTTCAAGGTAGTTTTTAGAAAATTTAAATTTCTCGTTGGCTTCTTCAAGAACAGAAAGTACTTTATCAAGATCATCTTTTGTGTGGGCTGCAGAAAGAGATAGGCGCAGCCTGTCTTTTTTTCTCGGTACAGCAGGGTATGGAACAGGATTTACAAATATAAGATGATCATGCATAAATTTAGTTACTTCACGCATTTTTTTGGTTTCGCCAATTACAATTGGGGTAATAGCTGTTTGTGTACGTTCAATATCAAAATCCCTTTTTCGAAGTTCACTGTGGAAATAGCGTATGTTTTCCCATAAACGATTATGCCATTGCGGTTCATCTCTTAGAACGTGCACTCCTTCATTTTGAGCCGCTACCTGTGCCGGTGTAGGCGAGGCTGCAAAAAAATAAGCTCTTGAATAGTATCGTAAATATTCAATTATGGGTTTGCGTGCAGCGACAAAACCACCAACACCGCCAAGAGATTTTGAAAAAGTTCCCATCACTAAATCAATTTTTCCTTCAAGGTTGAAGTGTTCGGCGATCCTTTTCCAGTTTTACCTAAAACACCAGTGGCATGTGCTTCATCAACCATTAGTTTGGCATTGTATTTTTTGGTTAAATTGTAAATATCTTGCAATGGTGCGATATCGCCATCCATAGAATACACGCCTTCAACAACAACAAGTCTATCGCCTGCAGTATTTTTTTGACTTTGACTCAATACTCTTTCTAAAGAATTCATATCGTTGTGACGAAATGTAGACAACTTTGCTCCTGATAACAATGCCCCATCTATAATAGATGCATGGGCGAGCTTATCTATGATGATTGTATCTTTTGGCCCTAAAAAACATGACAAGATGCCGACGTTTGTCGAATAACCTGATGCAAATATCATGGCATCTTCGGAACCCTTTAACCAGGCAAGATTTGTTTCTAATTTGCGATGAATATCGTAGTATCCAGAAAAATGCGGCGGTGAACCTGCTCCTGAGCCATATCGATCTATGGCTTCTTTTGCGGCTTTTATCACTCTTGGATGATTATTTAAACCAAGATATGAATTTGAACCCATCATGATCATTTCAATTTCTTTTTTTGTCAATGGATCTTCTACTAATACATGATTTGAGTTTGCTGAAAGCATAACTCTGCGATACATATTATGTCCAATACTTGAGAGATAGTTAATTGTTTCTGAAAATGAATCAACCCATGAAAAGATATCCGGTTCAGTACGTCTTTGAATTACAAAATCGGCCAGAGTTTTTTCTTGAAAACTGTCTATATCTTTTTTAGCCATATTATCCATTTTTTTACTCCACTTTGCAATTCTTATAATTGAATTATTTCATTATCATTTTAAGAGCTATAATATCAATATAAAATTGCAAAATTTTCAAGTTCATATTTAATTATTTTTTATTAATTTAACATCGGCCTGTTTAATAGTTTTTTATATTTAATATTTTATATTTTATATTATTGATCATGAAAAAAAAAGGAGTCTACGTTTCAATCTTAAATTAACGCTAATTTATCCTGTGAGTATATGATATTTCATTTATATTTGAAGTTGCCAGCTTTAAATCTTTTAAAATTCCATCTTCGATATTGTATATCCAGCCGTGAATTGTTAATGAATGGCCGGCTTTCCATGCGTTTTGAATGATACTGGTGTGACATACATTGGCCACTTGTTCCATTATGTTGAATTCGCAAAGCATGTTCTCTTTTTCAGCGTCATTTGTACAATTATCAATTTCATTTTGATAAAGACGATATACATCTTTTATATGTCTAAGCCAGTTGTCTAAAAGTCCAAAATCTTTATTACCCAGGGCTGCTTTAATGCCGCCGCAGCCATAATGACCACATACAATGATATGATTTACTTTTAGTATATCTACTGCATAATGTATTACAGATAGAGCATTTAAATCAGTGTGTACAACAATATTGGCTACATTTCGATGTACAAAAATTTCTCCTGGCAAGACACCTACAATTTCATTTGCAGGAACCCTGCTGTCGGAACATCCAATCCAAAGGTAGTTCGGCGATTGTTGGCGAGATAATTTTAGAAAAAAATCAGGATCGGCTGTTTTTACCTTTTCTGCCCATCTTTTATTACCTTCAAATAAATTTTTAAGCTGATGATCGTCATTCATATTTAACGCCTTTTCTCGCTTAAAGAACAAAACTCTTCAACAGCATCAAGTGTATTTGAACAAACAACATTATGTATTTCCTTATGATTTCGACATGTGCTTGTTACCCACCGCGATGTTTTTACATTTTCGTTTTTTGGTTGAGACAGAATTTCACTGCAAATGTTCAAAGATTTTTTTGTGTTGATCAGGCATTGCTGTAAAAATATTTTATTTATAACTCTACATTTAAAATCTCCAATTTCGCATGATTTTAAATGAATTAAAGTTTCATTTATGCAGTCAGTGTTGTTTGAACTATTTTTAGTAAATTCAGAAACCTGCTTAATTGCAATATCCTTTAATTTATCTATTTCAGGTAAATCTGTTTTAGTGATGTGATAAATATAAGCTGATCCGAGAATCACAACCGTTGTTAAAATTAAAAGTATAGTTAAGTATATTTTTAAGTCATTTTTTATCTTATTCATAGACATTCTTTCCTTCTTTAAAAAAAGTCTTACTCCGAAAATGCATCAAATCTGTCACCTGCAGAAATTCGGTATCCGTTTATAAATTCAGATGCAGTTAATTTTTTCTTTCCTTCAGGTTGAATATAGTTTAGTGGTAAACTTTTATTGTCATTGCACGATATCCATATGTGATCTTTGGTAATCATTGAAATAACGCCAGGTTGTTTACTAAATATTGATGATTGTAAAATAGTTTCCCTGTCTACCTGTAAATCAGGAAATAATTTACATTTTTTATAATTATACGAACTATAAATACCGCCGCGGTTTGACATGGCACGTGAAAGATTTCGAATATCGAATACAGAAGAAAACCAGTTTATTTGACCAACTTGAGCGTCGATTTTTCCGCAATGTGTTGCTATTTTATCATTTTGTGAGTTATGATCCAGCTCTCCAGAAACAAATTGATTTATAGCAGATGGAGAAAATGTAACCAGTTCTGACATTAGTTTTGCCAATAGGGAATTAAAGTCATCTTCCCATGCAATATTGACTTCTCTGGTATAAAAAATATCACCAGCATCAAGTTTTTCAACCATTTTTTGCATTGTCCAGCCTGTTTTATCTTCTCCATGTAATAGTGCGTGTTCAATGGGGGATGCTCCTCGCAGTTTAGGCAATAAACTGGCATGAAAGTTTATTGTACCGCATTTAGGCAGGTCAAAAAATCTTTCAGGAATAATTTTACCATAGGCAAATACAACATTTACGTCAACTTGAAACTGTGATATCTGGGAATAAAAATCATCTGCATTTTTTTTTAATGTTTTGGGGGTAAAAACAGGTATATTATATTCATCAGCTTTCGTTTTAACTGGTGTAGGTTCATCCTGCCGACCTCTGTATGACCGTGGTTTATCTTCCTGTGTTACAACAAATTCTACCAGAATATTTTTACTTTGAATGATTTTCTCAAGAAGGGTTGCCGAAATTCCCGGTGAACCCCAGAAAGAAATTCGCGTCATTATTAAGACAGGTCCTCTCCAATAAGCTGTTCTTCCAATTCGTCTGCTTTTGCAGCTACATACAAGAAAGATTTAATAAACCTTTGCGGATCCAGATCTTTTAAAAAAGTGGCTTGATGCATGATCAAAGAATCATCGTCCATAAGAGCAATGGCCCCATATGTTAACGAAGTATTCATCAATAGCGCTTCTCTGAACATTTCAGGAGAGGGATCCACTAATTTACAAATGACTGAATAATAATTAATCATTGGGTCTCCCTGATCATCTTTTTCAAAAGAGACCAGTACTTTTTGGTGTCTACCTCCTTCAAATTCAACGAGCGCAGAGTATTCACCGTCATCCTCTTTTTTAAAAGGAATTTGAAATTCAGAAGCAACGGCATTGATAAATCCATCAAATATTTCAAGCATATAAAGAAGATTGATAAATTTGATATGTGGTCAAGATATTTTTAAAAGTTTGTAGAGCATAATTAGGAATATTACACAAATTAGAATTAATGTATTTTTTAAAAAAAGCTTGTCGATGTAATTGATGAAATATCCAATGTCTTTGGAAAATATACAAATGTATATTGTATTCCTGATAAATCAATATGTTGGAGGATTATAGAATGAAAAAAATACTTTTACCTGTTTTAATACTATCATTGGTTGCAGGTCTTCAGGCTGCAGAGAAGAAAAAAACTACAAATGATTATATCGTTGATCTAAAGTCAGATGATGATGCTACTGTTATTAGTGCTTCGCAGAATCTTGGCGCAAGTAAAGCTAAAGAAGCTATTGATCCAATGATCGAAGCGATGAAGTCCCATCAAAATCCAAAAGTACGGATTGCGATAGCATCCGGATTAGGTAATATGGATACCAAGAATCAGCCTACCACTGCTTTAAGTGAAGTAGTTAAAACAGATGATGATAATAGTGTTGTTTATGCTTCTTTACTGGCAATCTTAAACTTAAAAGACTTTGGAAATCCAGATGCAAAAGCAGCTGTAGAATTTTGTGAAAAAAACAAAGCATCTGATGAATATATAACAGATGTTGTAAAAAAAATTCATGAAGCTTTAGATAAAAACCAGAAAAAGTAAACCGAATTGTTCTTAACTTTGTTTACTTTTGATTTTAAAATATTTTTTACGGAACTGAAATTGGCGGGGTAATTTAAAATACAATCACTTATAATAAAGTGATGTTTTAGAGAACCCTTGCCTTTTCTAAACATTTCATGCTCAGTAATAGTGAAATTGCTCGTTATAGTAGACAAATTTTACTGCTGGGTAAAAATTCTCAAATTAAATTAAAAAATAGTCGAGCCCTGGTTCTTGGAGCAGGTGGAATTGGTTCGGCACTTTTACCTTACCTTGTGTCATCCGGGATTGGGTATATACGTCTTGTAGATCCTGATGTTGTCGAAGAAAGTAACTTGTCACGGCAAATACTTTACAATGCAGAACATATCGGAGCTCTTAAAGGAGCAGTTGCCGCTGAATATCTGACATCATTGAACCCACAAACGGAAGTTGACTGGATTTCTGGTCGATTTAGTAATGAGAATTATAACTCGTATGTTGATTCGATGGATATTATTTTAGAAGGTACTGACGACATTCAATGTAAATTTTTAGTTTCTGATATTTCAATCAAGAAAAATATTCCCGCCATTATTGGGAGTATAGGGAATGTACAGGGACATGTTTTCCCGATTGCAGCTAAAACCGGACATGCCTGTTACAGGTGTTTATTTGAGGCTCCCCCCGTTAATGAAGTAATACCAACCTGTGCTACAGAAGGTATTCTTTCGCCGCTTCCAGGGATTATTGGATCCATGATGGCATATCTTGCCGTTGATTTATTGTCAGGAAATAATTTTTTAAAAAAAATATACTTGATGGAAAAGGGAGGATGGCGAACTATTTCACTGTCTCAAAATCCACATTGCAAATGTTGTTTGTGATGAAATTAAACAAGCGTAACCATGATTTTAATATATAAATATAGATTTAAAAATATAAAGTTCTTGAATTTAATATTTTTATTAATTGTGAACATCTTTGCTTGCCTGATATTGATATATCCCTGTGAAATTTATGCACAAAATTTACAGAATGTTGCCTCAAAATACTCGCCAGTTGCTGAGACCGATGCAATTTGGAACCTTGAGCATGGCGGGGATTTTCATGATCAACAAATCATAACACTTCTTGAAAAAATTAAAAATATGCCAGAAAAGTTATGGCTGAATATCTTATCTCTTGCTCGAGAGGAACCACATCAAATTTTAAGAAATTATTTAATTGTGAGATTTACAGTTAATTTTCCGTACTTTGGTCAAAGTGAGAATATTTATCAAAGTTATATTTTATTACTTAACGAAGAAACCAGGAGGATCATGTCGAAGGATCAGCAAAATGATGAAGACACGAATCGTTTACTGAAAATACTTGCTTCGATCTCTCAATGGAAACTTAAAGAAATGTTTTACCCAACAAGTACTTTAGTTGCATACCCGCTGTTGGAAGTTCGTAAAGCCGCAAATGAAGCGATGATTAATATTAAAGATGACAGATTTTTTCCGATAGTTTTAAAACTTGCTGAATCTTCAAATCCGGTTGAACGAACTTATGCCATTGATTCACTTTTTTACCTAAAGGATGATAGAACCCTTCCAATCTTGCTTCAGCTACTTGCAGATAAAAACAAATCTGTCAGATATTATGTAATTCGCACCCTGGAAGTTTTAAATTCACAGGATGCAATTCCATATTACATTCGTATACTCCGCTCAGATTCAAGTAATGAAGCAAGAATACTTGCGGCCAACGTACTTGGAAAGTTGAAGCCGCCTGCTGCGTATAATTCACTTTTAGAAGTTTTATCTGACTCTGATACCGCAGTCAGAAAAGCTGCACTTTTATCGATAAATGAATACAATAGTGTTAATTCTGCTTATTTTATTTCGCGTCAACTGGCACAGGAAACTGATAATGAATTGAAAATTTTGGAAATAAAAACATTGCTTTCTTTAAATAACTCTGGTCTAATGACCGGGTTAAATCGAATTCTTAAAGACGAAACAGACATCAATATTTTAATTTGGGCAATTTATGTTTCCGGCAAACTTGCTGACATTAACGGTTATGATTTAATTCTTGAAAAACTCTCGCATCAAAATGAAAAAATAAGAGAAGAGGCAGTCATGGCTCTTGCCGGCTTCAAGTATAAAAAAGCTATTCCTAATATATTATTGTTATTATCGAACAAAACAGAAAAATTTTCAGTTCAGTGTGCCGCATTATACTCAATTGAGATGATTGATGATGCTTCTTCAATACCGGATCTGTATAATTTGTCGATGAACCATGATAATTTACTTATACGATCAAGGATCAAGGTTGTTTTAAAAGAAATGTTAGATAAAAGGTATAGATGATATGAATAAAGTAAGGTTTTTTGCGCTGATAACATTTTCGGATACTAATTTATTAATTGATTATTTGTCATTAATTTCCAAAAAAATTGGTAAATATGATTTTTTTTCTCAAAATATTAAATATCCCTGTGATTTATCTGGAAATTATTCATCTAATTCTAATTTTAAAATTAAAGTGATATCATTTAACAAATTGTATTTAATTGAGAAAAGTAAATTCTTCTCTAAAAAAGCGGAAGAAGTGAAGGAGAAAATGAGTATAACCGGTCATGTTAATTTTAATATGTCGTATGGTTATTTAAATAAACATCAGGTAGTAACTTTGCATAGAACTCCGAGTCCTGACAGAATTTATATAAGTAAGGAGCTTCATGCGCAAGTTCAACTTGTTTTTGCAAATGGACGTATGTCTTTACTTGATACAGATAATAAAGAATTTTCAATCATTGATGTAAAAAAATATTTTGAAGATTTACATAGCTTATATCGTGAAGAAATTTCTAAGTAGTTATAAAATCTATTGAAGTAATATCTTTTAAACCAAAACACGATAAAGGTATGTACATAATTTCAAGATGGTTTTTTTTATTAATAACTAAATCAAGAGATTGTTTTTGTCGATTGGACAATTGTTTTTCTGAAAGTATTTTTTTAACAATTTTTTTTCCAAACGATAATTTGATAAAATATTTTTTCGTTATTGTACTGCTTTTGATTGTGGAATATAAATTTATATTATACTGTGTACTTTTGATATTTAATAATCGATTACGGCCTTTTCTGAATATAATATAAATTTTATTGGACCAGTTTTCCTTTTCAATGAACCAATATTTGTATCGAAAAGGAATTGTATTTAATGAATTTTTCAAATTAAATGATATAGGCCATAGACTTAAATCTTTTAAAATGATCTCAAAAAGATATTTTTTATATTCTATATCAAGATTTAAAAAAAAACTCCATTCGATTCGATATTCATGACCATGTGAAATCGTATAAATATTTTTAATCATCTGATCACGAATAAAATTTATAGAGTGAATGTACTGAAGTTTTGATTTTATAAAATTTTGCGTTGTTAGTCTGAATCCATCTGGATTTACAATTGAAAAATTTTTTCTAATTTTAGATCTTGTATTTGATCCGGTAAAATTAGAGGGGTCATTCCAAAATTTGAAAAAATGATCTATACAAATTGATCTAATTTCTTCAGAGCTAAGTAATATCAAAGGTCGAAAATAATGTATACCTTGAATAATTTCATTTGGTAAAAATGGATAAATATTTTCAATCGAAGTTCCTCTGTTCATTCTCATCACAATAGTTTCCATCCAATCGCTCATATTATGGCCGGTAACAATTACGGAGCCTTGATTTTTTATATAAGCCTGTTTAAGGTGTTTATATCGTATACGAGATGAAGTAAATTCAAAGTTCCCTTTTATTTTATGGCATATTTTATTCATGTCTCTGTAGTATGGCAGATACACGAGATTTAAGTCGGTAAATGATTTTTTTATTTCATTTATGTTTGATAAAATTAACAGGTTTCTTTTATTGGTATTTTCTATGTCCTGGTCACCATGATCCAGAAAGTATATAATTAATTTTCTACCTGGAACTGGATGGATTTTATGTATACCAACAAGTATATTTAGTGCAAGTATTGAGTCTGCGCCGCCAGAGCAGGCGACTATCCAGTTTTTATTCCAAACTTGTTCAACATCGCAAACGTTAAGTTTTACTTTGTTTCGTAGTTGTTCCAAGCTTGTATCGCGAAAGGACATCATTAATATCCTGTGTTAAAATCGATCTTAAAGCTGCTTCAGCATCATTGATGACTTCGATGATGCGCATATTTTCATCTAAAGTAAAATCGGTTTCAAGATAATTGGTAATGGACTGAAATCCGTCAGTATCAAGACTAAACGTACGTCCCTGTGGTGCAATACCAATCCTGATGCGTACGTATTTATCCGATTTTAAAGCCAATGTGATAGAGTCGATTCCAATGTGTTTTATATTACTTTGCCCAAGAGCAACCTGAACATCTCCATATGGAAGAGAATAGTCATCATGAATTACAATGATTCTGCTTACGGGAATTCTTAAAAAAGAGGCGATGTATAAAACAGCTTCACCGCTTAAATCCATAAATGTCTGCGGTTTTAATAGTACAATTTCATGTTTTTCAAATTCACCGGTTCCCAATAACGATTTTTTCTTTTTAGTTTTAATTTGTATGCTTGTATTATTTGCTAAAACATCTACAATTTTAAAACCAATGTTCCTTCTGTTGTTCATATATCGGTCCCCGGGGTTGCCGAGGCCGATGATTAACTTCATGTTAGAACTCAAATTTTATTCCTTTTTGATTATGTTGTTGCAGCGGCCTCTTTTGTATCAGTAGATGTTTCATCTTCAGATTTAACTTTTGCCGGTAATGCTATGTGAAATACAATCGGGTTTCCTTCAACAAGAACCCTTCCGCTTGGAGGAAGTACCAGATCATTAACATGAATTCCTCCGCCGATTTTAATTTCACTGATATCAACATTTATTGCAGCAACAAGGTCTTTTGGTAAAATTTCTACTTCTACATCATGTAAAAATACTTCAAGTATACCCCCTTCTTTTTCACCAATAGATTTACCTTCCAGGTGAATTGGAATGTGGGTTTTAATCTTTTCACCGGCAGTGATTCTAAAAAAATCCATATGTAGAATTCGATTTGATACCGGATCGACCTGATAATCTTTAATAAAAGATTTTTCTTTTTTACCGCCAACTTCAATATCAAGCAATGTAGACTCGGATACTCCAGATGAAAAAATTTTTTGAATATTTTTTTCATTTACCTTTAAAAGTTGCGTATTTCCATGGTTGTAAATTACAGCTGGAATCATACCTTGTCTTCGAATTGCAGATGGTTTCTCGTTTACTTCTCTTTTCTGTGCCTCAATAATTATTTCCTTCATTTTAACTCCTCTTTAAATGATAATATTAAACAAATAAATTACTTACAGAACGCTCATCATGAATTCGCAAGATAGCTTCGCCGATCAACGATGCCACAGACAGAATTTTCATCTTTTTTAAGCGTTTTTCCTGTGGTATGTTTATCGAGTCTGTCAAAAGTATTTCATCGATAGGGGCTTCATCTAGTCTCTGGCAGGCTGGTCCCGATAGTACCCCATGAGTTGAAACTGCTCGAACTTCGATTGCTCCAAAATCTTTCAACGCCTGAGCGCCTTTTGAAATAGTTCCTGCCGTATCAATCATATCATCAACCATGATACATTTTTTCCCATCGACATTTCCAATGATGTTCATCACTTCAGCTTCATTTGCTTTTTCACGTCTTTTGTCTATAACCGCTAAACCACAGTTTAAGTGCTTTGCAAAAAAACGAGCTCGTTCAGCGCCGCCTGAATCAGGCGAAACAATGACAACATTTTCCATGTTTTCATTTTTAAAATGGTCAATTAAAACCGGCGCAGCAAAAAGGTGATCAACAGGAATATCAAAAAAACCCTGAATCTGGTCGGCATGTAAATCCATAGCTAATAATCGGTTTGTTCCGGTATTTTCCAGAATTTTTGCGACAACCTTCGCCGAAATAGGTACACGTGGTTCTACTTTTCGATCTTGCCTTGCATAGCCAAAATAAGGAGTAACCACGGTGATACGTCTTGCTGAGGCTCTTCTAAAGGCATCTAATATTAATAATAGTTCAATGATGTGGTCATTGGCAGGGTTGCTGGTGGATTGAATTAAAAAAACATCTGATCCTCGTACATTTTCAGCTATTTTTACAGAGATTTCTCCATCACTAAATCTTTTTAAATCAATTTTACCCAATTCAATCCCCATATAATGGGTGATTTTTTCTGCTAAAGGTATATTTGATGACCCTGAAAATACTTTAAGCATTACATTGTTCATACAGATACTCCTATTGCTTTTTCAAGAGATTTTAATTGATCTGGAGAGTTTATACCCTGGAATTGAATATTCTCTTTAGATAAATATGTAATTACTTTTTCATGGTTTGCAATCATACTTTTAACCATGTCGGTCAGATAATATTCATTTTTAGAATTATTGCTGTTTAACATATGGATATATTTCCACAGTGCGCTTGATTTAAATAAAAAAACACCTGTATTTATTTCGTTAATTTGTTTTTCTTCTTCGGTTGCTTCTTTTTCTTCACGAATATCACAAATTTCATTTTTTTCATTGTGAATGATTCTGCCATATCCTGCAGGATCATCAAGGGTTGTTGTGATCACTAACATGGACGCATCATTTTTTATGATTTCATGAAAACATTCGCTAATTGTTTCAGGCCGTATTAAAGGTACATCGCCAAGTAAAACAATTAAATATTTACCCGAATTTTTAAGCGTTTTTTCGGCAGTCAACACTGCATGACCTGTTCCAAGCTGTTGTTCCTGTGTGTGAAAGTTTATTTTTACGTTACTATGACTCTTATTCCATAACTTAACAGTATTTTCGACTTTATCTTTTTGATGCCCAACCACTACGGTGATATGTTGAATACCTGATTTCAGGGTAGCTTCTAAAACATATTCAATCATGGGTTTATTTGCCAGTTCATGTAAAACTTTTGGCAGTTCGCTATTCATTCTGGTCCCCTTACCGGCTGCCAGTATCAATGCATGTACACTATTGGATATTGTTTCTGTCATATATTGTATCTTTTATTTGCTGGGCCGGGAGGGATCGAACCTCCGCATGTCAGGATCAAAACCTGATGCCTTACCGCTTGGCGACGGCCCAATTTATGTCAATGTAGAAAATTTAAACCAATATACTTCAGGATGTTCAACCTGAAGGGATGAAACGGATAAATCCAGTTTTTTTTGAAACTCCGAAGTTAATCCATTTTTTCCGGTTATACCGGCATAAATAGCGGATCCTGATCCGCTCATGGAGCTTATCAGTTTTCCATCTATGTTCTTTTTTAGAAGGTTTTGAGATAATTTTACAATTGCTTGTTTACGTATTTTTTCAATTTCAATGTATTTATCAGGAAATAATTTTTTACTTATTCCAATAAATTCATTATTTAGAAAATACGTTCTCTCTTCTTCTAAACGTATCAATTTCTCAAGTGATTTATCGTTTTTGGAAGCAGTCTCCAAATCATCATCACTTACTAACCAATCATGTAGATTCATAAAATCGTCATGAATGTTTTGAATTGAATACAGGTTACAAGTTAATGAATTATCATCGTGTAAAGTCTTTTTTGGGCGTGTTGCTGTATTCTTGGACTCGGATTTAGAGGCTATGTCTATAATATCGTCACGTGTAATATGAGAAATGGGCTTATCCATCGATTGGTACATTTGCTTTGTTGAAAAGCCGAATTGAGGTATCGCCATGATTCCTGATAAATGTATTGAAGGTAATTTTTTTAATATCTCACCAGTTCCACTGATCAATGCAGTTTGTTTTTGATAGGGATCTCGTAAAAAAAACGGAATATCTGAACCAAGTTTCAGGCTTTGTTTTTCAATTTCAAATTCAATTTTTTTTCGTATGGAGGAGTCCATGGGTGAACTTGAGATTTGTAAAAAATCAATTATTGCACGAATCATGACGGCGGCATTTGAGCTTCCTCCTCCAAGACCTGCGGGAGAAGGGATCTTTTTTATTATATGAACGTGACATTTGAATGGCGGTGTTGTAACACCGTGTTCTCTTAAAAATAAAAAAGTCCATTCATAGGCTTTATAGATCAGGTTATGTTTATAATCATTACCAAAAACGCGGTTAGTACCTTCATCGTTTAATATAGGTGGAAGGTTGTTTTCCCAGCTCAATGAGAATGAATTACTTTGTGCTTGTACAATGGAAATCTGCATTACATCACAAGTGTCAATGCATGAAAAAAGACTAACGATGTGGTGATATCCATTTTCATAGCGAAAAGGAATTGTTAAACCAAGATTGATTTTTGCATTTGAATTATAAGTTTGATTAAAACTCATGGAATTTTTATTTTGAAACAGATTTGTAAAGTCTGTAAAAGGCGTAAATAAAACCTGTTATGCTGATACCGATCATGCTCCATGGTAAAGTATTTGTGTACCTGGCTACAAAGTAACCTGTAAACGACATCAAAATAATCATAAAAATAAATTCATAAACCTTATTTAAAGCGCTGTATCTTTCTGAAATATTTTCATCCTCATTTTTTTTATCTTTTATATTTAAAGAATTACGTAATCCTGATTGTTCATTTTCCAGTTTTTTAAGTTTTTGCGTAAACTCTTCTTTTTCTTCATTTGAAAGCATGATAAAATAAACAATCTAAGTGGATACGCTCTGTCAATTTCATTTATATTGAGTCGAAATATCCGAGTTAGCTTTTTTAACTCAGGCGAGAACACCGGCAAAATTTATGCCAGTGTAATCGCCCAAATCATCGGGTTAGTTTATATGGAAAGTAAACGATATCATCGCTATGCTTGCGTGAGCAAAAACAATTGTATAACCCGTTGGAAGGTCAAACTTATACGATAGAGCGATGGCAGAGATGTTTACAATTATACCGATTATCCAGGCCTTACCAAGTTGCCATTTGTCATTTGTACTTGATGAAATTGTGGAAGCTGCAAGAGCCGGCCCAACCAGTAAGGCAAAAACCACCAACACTCCGGCAAGTTTAACTGAACTTGTTACGGTAAGCGAAAAAGTTATAAAAAATAGAATTTCACGGAGCGTTCCGGTTGTTTTTCTATGAAAGTAAAAAATCACGATACCGAGAATTCCATAAAGAATTGATGTTTTTACGACTTCTTTAACCGGAGTAAAAAGAATATCGGCAGCAAGAAGTTTTTCTATGTCTTCCATGCCATGAGCCGAAGTTGATAACAACAGGTAAACTCCTGAAATTCCCAGCGCATACATTAAACCTATAAAAGCTTCATGGTTTTTAGCGCGCCTAGAAACCATTGCAATTGCCAGTCCACCGCTTAATGCAAATGCAAGCGATACAAGGTAAACGTATTGACCGTCAAAAAAACGAAGGGCTACAGCTGCGCCAAGCGCTGCCATTTGTCCGATAGCCAAATCTGTAAAAATAATTCCTCTTTTAATAATCTCAATTCCAAAATACGAATGGATACCAAGTAAGATCACCGAAAGAAAAAACGCCGATACTAGTATATCAATCATGGGTCATCAACCTCACAATTTCATCAAATAATGCAAAAATATTTTCGGTATGAGAGGCAGCTCCAACATCATGCGGAAGATAAACCAGTTTTAAACCTAGCTTTTGGGTAATTATTTTTGCCGCGTTATCAGGATGATAAATATCCTGGATAACTATATTTACATGGTTATTTTTAATTTGTTTTTCAAGATCAATCATATGTTCAGCAGTCGGCGGAATTCCTGGTAGTCTTTCAACCGTAGCAACCGATGAGATTTGAAATCTGTGTAGAAAATAATGAAACAAATTATGGTATTGCACTACATTTTGACCTTTTAAAGAAGCCATGGATTTTTCCCAATTTTGAAGATGTTCATTCCATTTTTGTAAAAATATTTTTAATCCGTGTTCGTAATTTGCGGTATTTGCGGAGTCGAGCTTTATCAATCGGCTGGATATTGCCTTGGCGATTGGTATAACATTATAAGGGTCAAGATGAAAATGAGGATTTCCTGAAGGATGAACATCTCCCATTTTACGAGATATTTCCTGCGGAATTTCCTGGAGGTCGACATAACGTGACAGGTCAAGAGTTCCATCACCGCCAAGTTTTAAATTTTTAGCCTGATTTACCAATGGAGGTATCCAACCAATTTCAAGTTCTGCGCCATTTGTGATCAATAAATCTGCATTTCTAAGTTTTGCAATGAAAGACGGGCGAGCAGTGATAAAGTGCGGATCCCATTTAGCATTTGCAAGAGATTCGATATCAACTGAATTACCGGCAATTTCCTGTGTAATCGAGGCGATATAGGGGTAGGCTGCAATGACTTTTAATTTTTGTGCATGCGTTGATGCCGAAGTTAATGTTACCAGCGTTGCCAGTGTTAATTGAATTAATGTTTTTTTCATTTTAGTCTCCTGTTTAAAATTTATGAGCGCCATGAGTTCCAATGTTAAAATTGGCATCCATGGTTACCTGGTTGTTGACAACGGGGCTTAACCCGTTGTACATTGAACGGTCGTGGTTATATTGAAGCCGGAAGCTGCTGAACTCTGACGGCGAAAATTCAATCATTACCGTATAACGCGGAAGATTCTCCGGAAGATTGTTTTTTTGAGAATTGGCAGTAACATTATTCATTTGCATAAGATCATATCTTATACCGGCTTTCCATTGCTGGGCAAATCGAAAAACAATTTGTGAATAAAATCCTGACTGATTTTGAACAAGTTTTGCTGTTGTGCCTGAACTAAAATATTCATCGCCGATTGTATTTCGGTACAAAAACTCGCTTTGCCATGATAAATATCGATATGAATCTATAAGCCATTTAACCGTTAAATCAGCGGCTAAAAGACGGGATATTCCGTAAACGGCATATCCATCCTGATTAGTAATTCCGAAATCGATTCGTTTACTTCCCTGTGCTCCTGAAACTCCGAGCAAAATAACCAGATTTTCAATGTCAAAAGAAGATTTTATATAACCGATGTATAATTCAGGAAACAAGCCGTTTTCAACGATATGTTTTGCCGCAGGATCTGAAAAACCATTAACTCCAAAACTCATCGGATTATCTCCGGTTAATACCTCAGCGCCGCCCATCAAATAAAACGAGACAGGTGCAAGCCATGTCAGTTGTGCGCCTTTTTCTTTTAAATGTTCAGCTCCCAAAAACGAAAAATACACCAGCGGTTGATCGGAAAAATCCCATGAATGAGGATGTTGTTCGTTTAAACGACCAAAGCTGCTGAAAAATTTTCCTGCCTTAAGTTGAATATTAAACGGAAGCGAAAGAGTTCGAACATAGGCTTCTTCAATTTCAAATGTTGCTTCTGTTAAATGAAAGGCAGTAAATAAATCAAAAAACGGATCTACAGCAGAATACAAAGTAAGTTCTGCATAATTAAAGTTAAATCCACTTTTTTGATTTAACGTTCCCTGATTATCTCCGCTGACTGTATATCCCGGCAACGCCAGCACATCATATGTCGGCTGTTTCAGGTCTCTATAAGCTCCTGAAAAATCAGCGTTGAGCGAAATATCAGGAATAAATTTAGAAAATGCAGCAGGTTTTTCTTGCATGTTATTACTGCCTGTATCCTGCGGCAGCAACACTTCTGTTGAAAATAATATACAGCCTGTAATTACAGCTAAATTTTTAAATAATGAAAAATATAACTTCATAAATAAATCTCCTTTAAGTAAATGATGAAAATTATTTAACCTGTAAACGTTCTGTGCCTGGCACAAAATTCATAGGTAAATTTTAAGGGTTGTTAAATGAGAATTCAAAGCGCCAACGAGCCTTTCTCATACCATTACTAAAGGAGGCGCATGCGGCTGATTATTTGTGTAAATAAGCGGATAATTGATTATATTAATTGTATGGAAAACAAATATCTCACAAGGAAGTAATTTTTTATTAATTCGTGGAGGACGAGAATCATCAGTAAAATTATTTAAAGAAAAAATGCAGATTTGACAATCTTTATGGAGCTTGTTATCACTTTTTATTTTATGATGATTGTGTGAAGCGCTGGAAAATCCGGCAAAAATAAAAACGGCTGCATGGATAAAAAAAATAAATTGTAAAAATTTATGGATCAATTTATTCATTTTAAATTCATTGAATAGAAAAGTACAACAGCGTCAAGTTGAAATTTTCAATGGCCGATAATAAAAATTTAGAAGCAAGACATCATTTTTAATCCATGCGATCTTGTAAATTTGTGGATTGGCTAGTTCTTGGTAAAATATATTCAATAAATATATTTGAAGATATAAAACCATTTTATAACATGACATTGGTAGCGGGATTGTATCGAAACTATAAAATAACAGATAAGTTATGAATAATATAAATAAAATATTTATAAATAAAAAAAACATATGGCTCATTTTTATTATATTTGTATTTAACTTTTCTGTTTTTTCTCAAGAAAGAATCATTGAAAATAAAAACTTGGAAACAAACTATCTTGTTCAAGCTGATCCAGATAATGATGTTCAAAAAAAATATACCTATCCTGAAAAAAGGAAAGTTCAAAAAAAAAGACCTGCTGCTGAAAAAAAAAATAAAACGTCTAAACCAAAGAAAGCATTAAAAAAGTATAAGAAAAATCAAAAAACTCCTCAAAATAAAAAAAAATATAAAAACTACAAATATCCCCAGAAAAGGGTTTATAAAAAAAGAACAGCTCCATTAAAACCTGCGGTACCTCAAAAAACGGATGCAATTAAAAACAACATTTCACCACAGAAACCTTTGCAGCCGCTTATCAATGATGCAGCAAATGTTAATCCGGAGAATAAAGAGCCCGACATAAATTCACTACCACAAAATAATTCACCTGAAAAAAATATTGTACCCGAAAATGAAAAAAATTCAGCAGTTGATAAATCTCAAGAAAATTCAATGCCGGAAACAAATGAAGTTCAAAATAAAAACAATACCGGTGATGAAAAAGTAACTCCTGAAGAAAATAAAGAAACTGAACAAGATTTGACTTCCAAAGAAAATAATGATACAAAACAAGATACAATACCCAAAGAAAATTTAAATTCAGATGTCAAAGAAGTTTCCGATAAAGTCTCGGATAATTATTTAACAGGAGGCTGGTTTGGCGCGCGCAAGGCGATGGTTGATAAAGGTGTAAATTTTGAAATCGTTTATTCCGCGGAAAGCGATTTTAACACCATTGGCGGATTATCGCAGGGTTATGTCGTTCTGGGAAATCTGGATCTTACGCTCGATATGGATATGGAAAAGCTGGTGGGTTGGTCAGGAGGTCAAATATTTGTTTATGGAATTGGCGGTCATGGACAGTCGCCTTCTGCACTTGTCGGCGATTTACAGGCGACCAGCAACATTGAAACCGGAATGAACTACTTTAAACTTTACCAGTTCTGGCTGCAGCAATCGTTATTTAATAAAAAAATTTCACTGCTGCTTGGATTACATGACTTAAACAGTGAGTTTTACGCTAATGATCCTGCTGGTCTTTTTTTTAATAGTTCATTTGGAATTGGGGCAGATATGTCTCAGACAGGAGATAATGGGCCTTCCATTTTTCCAAGCACATCGGTTGCTGCAAGACTAAAGGTTGAGCCCGTAGATGGTTTTTATATCGATTTTGGCGGTTATAATGCCGTTGCCGGCAATCCTTCAAAACCATGGTCTTCCATTTATGATTTTACATTTTACGGCGGTTTTTTACTCATTGGAGAAATCGGTTATTATGTTGAAAACAATATTAAAATTGCAGCAGGGAGCTGGTTTTATACAAAACCAGTGACGGATTTATCCAATGCCAACAATACCGGCTATGGAATTTACCTGTTGTTTGACAAATCAATCGGAGAAAATTTTTCATTATTTGTACGCGCAGGTATGGCAAACCCTCTTGTTTACCAGATTGGCTACAATATTGCCGAAGGAATTCATTTGTCAGGAAAAATATGGGCTAGAGATGACGATGAATTTGGAATTGGCGCAACCACCGTGATCCATACAAAAGCTTTTCAGGATCTTATGAGCACAGCAGGTACGCCGACGGATATACAAGAAACGGCCATTGAATTGACTTACAAGATTCAGGCAACCCCCTGGGTTTCGCTTCAACCTGATTTTCAATATGTCGTAAATCCTGGTACAGATCCCGGTGTTGCTGATGCTTTTGTCATTGCCTTGAGATCACAGATTTCGTTTTAAGATTTTTACATCATTTTTTAAACAGGGGGCAGTCGCCCCCTCATTCAGGTACATGGTACCTGATGACCCCCGCGATTTTTTCGAAAAAAGCTGCCAAATTAACAAAATATATGAAAACAGATGACGGTCATAGACAAAAATGAAATTTGGCAATATGAACCAGACTCCGCTTGAAATTCATTTACATAAAGCCATATCCGGCAAGGGTTATGCCTTTGTTCCATATTTAGCGGTCGCCGACCCGGATTGGGAGGTATCAAAAAAGCTGGTTTCTTTGTTAATAAATTCAGGCGCAGACACCATTGAAATTGGACTTCCTTTTACCGATCCTGTCGCTGACGGCCCGGTGCTTCAAAGGGCTTTTAAAAGGGTTTTATCGCCGGAGAAGCCTTTAAAATCAAATTCAAAGTTTACCATGGAACGTTTTTTTACATTTTTAACCGACATTCACAAGGCTCATCCTGATTTTCCTTTTCTGGTGATGGGCTATGCCAATTTGTTTTATCAAACGGGATTTCAGAAGATATTTTCCAGATTGATCAAACTAAATGTGGTGGGCGTTGTAATACCGGATATTCCTTTTGAAGAAAAAGATCGTCTGATAAAACGTGAAAATCTTCAGCCCCTGTTATCGAAATTGTCGTGGATTGATTTTATCACGCCCACCACAACCGCAGATCGTTTAAATAAAATATGCCGGCAGGCTTCCGGATTTTTATATTTTGTATCTACAAAAGGCGTAACCGGTCAGGGCAAAAATGACTTTAGTTTAAAACCCTGGAAGCCAATTATAGCGCAAGTGCGAAAAAAAACAAAAGTTCCTGTTTTAACGGGGTTTGGAATACGAAGCGCGGCACATGCTCTGGAAGCCATTGAAGCGACCGACGGTTTTATCATTGGTTCGCGGATTCATGAAATCATTGAGCAAAATCTCGACATCATCAGCGTTCTGGAAAATCGATTAAAAGACGAATTAAAAATAATACTTCCGCAACATTCGTAGTTACGAACCATCAAACCATCTCGAATCATTCGGTTGCAGTCGACACAAACGATATTTTGTCTGCCAATAAACCGGCTGCATGCAAAATTAAAATACTTGATGACATGATTTAAAAGCAAAGTTTGCATCATGGCAGATAAAACAAAAAAATTAAAAACAGAAAAAAAATCCATCGACAGTTTATTAAAATACCCTTCGCACAACATTGCATTTGGCGCGGGAATCGACAAAAGCGAAAAATCTGAAATTATAATAAAATTTCTTGCATCAGAAAAATCAGATGACAAGAAAAAAAATGACAGCGAAGCGCCGATATTAAAACAGTTTCCGTTTTTTGCGGCGGGAGCCGGCGAAGTTGTTAAATCAGAAAAAACATGGTTTGCAGGCGTTGGAGCTCTCGATGATTTAACCGTTGATGTTCTGGGACTTGCTTTGATCAGCATAGCCAAAGACGCCGCCAAAAGTTTTGTCTCGGTTACTGTTGACTTTGATGAAAAAATATTAAAAAAAATTGCGGTTGATAAAATTGCCCGTTTGGCAATTACAGCCTTTGGCGTTGCGGCATTTCCGGTTGATTTCTTGAAAAGCAAGCCTGAATCAGAAGGTATAAAATTAACTTCGGTAAATTTTAACGTTTCCGGCGAAAATAAAAAAATCTGGGATGTTATACAAGAGCCATACAGTCGATTGATCAATCACATCAACGGCATGCGTCAGGTACAATCGTTACCGGCAAATTACATCACTCCGGAAACCATGGAAAAAAGAGCCAGGGCAATGGCGGCAAAGTTTGGATTGAAAATGAAAGTTTTTAACCGAGCTGAACTTGAAAAAATGAGCGCTAATGGAATTGTTTCTGTCGGCAAAGGATCTGTGATACCCCCGCGAATGATCGTATTGGAATACACGCCATCAAAGTCGGCATCAAAATTAAAAACACTTGCGTTTGTCGGCAAGGGTGTTACTTTTGATACGGGCGGAATTTCCATAAAACCGTCATCTGATATGCACGAAATGAAATATGACATGTCGGGAGCTGCAGCGAGTATTCACGCCATAGCCGCGGTTGCCGAAATGAAGTTAAATATAAAGGTGGTTGCTGCCATTGGTCTGGCTGAAAATATGCCAGACGGCGCCGCGATTAAACCGGGGGACGTTTACACTGCCTATAATGGAAAAACCATTGAAGTGCAAAATACAGATGCCGAAGGTCGTTTAATTCTTGGCGATGTTTTGTCTTATGTTGATAAAAATTATAAACCGGATTTCATGGTAGATCTGGCAACATTAACCGGAGCCTGTATGGTCGCTTTGGGCAGTTATTACGCCGGTCTTTTCAGCGATCATGCTTTTTTAAGAGATACGTTATCGCATGTGTCGGCTAAATCGCTTGAACCAATCTGGCAGCTTCCCATGGGGCCATTATACCTTGCGCAAATGAAATCTGACATTGCCGATTATAACAACATTGGCGATCGTTGGGGAGGTGCATCCAGCGCGGCAAGTTTTCTGTCTGTATTTGTAGATAAAAGTACCCCATGGGCTCACCTTGACATAGCCGGGATAGCGGATATTAAAAAAGGGTTTAACGTTTACCCTGCTGTCGCCACAGGATTTGGCGTACGTTTATTGACAGAATTAGCGTTGGAATTAAGTAAGTAAAAGGACAGGAAAATATGAAAAAAGCAAACTTAGCTATTATTGGCGGAACAGGACTATATGATATTGAGGGTTTTAAACTGGTGGAAACCATTTACCCCGACACAGCCTGGGGCAAGCCTTCAGATGAAATCACCATCTGTGAATGGGACGGCTACCGTGTAGCGTTTTTACCTCGCCACGGTAAAGGTCACTCGATATCTCCGACAAACATTCCTCAAAAGGCAAATATGGCGGCGCTTAAAATGATCGGCGTTGAAGAAATCATTGCGTTTTCTTCTGTGGGCTCTTTAAAAGAAGAAATTGCGCCTGGAGATTTTGTATTACCGTCGCAGGTGATCGATCGAACCAGACACAGAGACGACACGTTTTACAATGAAGGAATTGTGGTTCACGTTTCTTTCGGCGACCCTTTTGACGCATCTCTGGCTGAATTGCTTTCCGGAGTAATTGTCAAAGAAGGCATTAAACTTCATAAAAATGAAACGTTGATTTGCATGGAAGGACCTTCCTTTTCAACACGCGCTGAATCGAAGCTTTATCGAACCTGGGGCGCGGGAATCATCAACATGACGGTTTTACCAGAAGCAAAACTTGCCCGTGAACTGGAAATGTCATACCAAATGGTTTGTATGTCGACGGACTACGATTCATGGCGTGAATCGGAAGAAGCGGTTACTGCTGACGAGATCATGAAAACCGTAACTAAAAACACGACGGGAGCTAAAAAAATCATTCAGGATTCCATGCCGCTATTTATCGCACGCGGTGAAAAACCATCCGCATTTAAAGGCAGTGTAAAATTTGGTATCATGACGGCTTCTGAAAAAAGACCACGAGATATTCGTAATAAACTAAACTCTTTATTACCAGACTATTTTTAAACATAGAAGGTTTTTTCTTTTTTTTCGGGGTTGTTTCAATATGTAACGAAGAGCTTCCACAACCCCGGAAAAAATCATATATTGGCACACGCAGCAAGTTCGTTTAAAAGCAAATTGAAATGTAGATTCTAATGGATAATATAGCAGAAGAAAATACATTCACGCAGCAGGATATACATCAAATACGCCAACAAGCTTTGGAGCTTGGCTTTTCTAACGTAAAATTTATTTCTGCCGTCGACCCTGATAAAAGTTGGCAAAATAAATATCGTGAATATTTAAAAAAAGGTTTTCATGCGGGCATGAAATACCTTGAAAATGTTCAATCCCGATTTTCTGTAAAAAAAATATATCAGCCGGTTCAAACCATCGCAGTTTTTTCACTACCATATTTATATAATAATAAAAAATCAAATGAACCCGTCGAAACCAGAAAATACAATGTTGCCAAATATGCTCTGGGCCGAGATTATCATCTTGTTGTACGTGAAAAACTGGAAATCATCAATTCCATTTCAGGAATAAAGGCGGGTAGAATCGTATGCGATACGACTCCCTTGCCGGAACGTTATTATGGAGCCCTTTCTGGTTTGGGGTTTATCGGTAAAAATGCCATGCTCATCGATCCCCGTTTGGGAAGTTATTTTTTTCTTGCCTTTATTTTATTTGAACAGTCACTATCTACCTTGTATGTAAATAAATGGACAGATTTACCCGAAATTAAAAAAGAAGGTATCTACGACTACCAGACAAACATCGACAAGTTTTGCGGTTCATGTGAAAAATGCGTAAAAGCTTGTCCTGGCGGCGCTCTTGACGGCAGCGGTTATTTAAATTCGCAACGCTGCTACAGTTATTGGAGCATTGAAAACAGGCTTGAAATTATCCAGGCTGACTTTAAAAAAATGACCTCGGTTTTCGGTTGCGACATCTGTCAGGATGTTTGCCCGTATAATGTAAAGCCGCTGACGACAAATGCAGATGATTTTAAAGTAAGCGAAATATCTCTAAATGTTATGAATGCAGATTTTGAGAATTTATCTTTAAAAGAAACAGCCTATGAACGAACAGGCATAAAAGGTTTAAAAAGAAATTTGCAGTTTATAGCTAAAGAGAAGTAAGCAATTTTTATGAAATTCATTTGTTCTTGTTATCATTAATTTCGTATGAAAATATTTATAACAAATAACATTTGGCTGCCAAAAATCATATTTAATTTTCTATTCTTGTTGGTATTTAAATGCCTGATAATCTAAATGATTTTACTATATAGTTTTATTTGTGTATGGGGCAGAAAAAATCAGGTTCGGTTCCGGTTAAAAAACTTTGGTTCTTAACTGTGTTTGGGCATGATTCTTTGTCGTGGGGTACGCCGCCGGATTGTAAACAAAAGTTTTCATGAGTTATATTTTCTAATGTATAGTTGACTTTAAACGGTTCAGGCGGCAGATCTTTTTTTGTATTTTGTATGTATTCGATCCAGACCGGAGAACAAATGGATCCGCCGGATTTGTCATTGCCAAGGGGGGCGTTCATGTCGCTGCCAATCCAGACAATGCTCACTTCGTCTGAAGTTAAACCGGCAAACCAGGCGTCTTTGTGATCTGAAGTTGTACCTGTTTTACCGGCAATTTCAAAGTTTAGCGTATCAGGGTTCTTTTTTTTGTAATCGGCAACCCAGCCCGATGTTCCTTCTTTTTCAAAAACAGAGGTGAGCATTTGTACAATGATGTAGGCGGAATCTGATTTTAAAATTTGTTTTTCTTTAGGGGTTTCTTCATTTGTCCATAAAATATGCCCCTGGGAATCTTCTACCCGAAGCATGGTAACAGGGTTAACCGATCTGCCATTATTTATCAGTACACTGTACAAGGTAGCAACTTCAATCGGTGTAAAACTTGGGGTTCCCAGGGCAACACCCGCTTCATTGGGAACTCGCTGGGACAGGTCTTCGTCGAGGATTTTTTCAAGCAGGCGTTTAAAAGGTTTTACGCCCACCATTTGAAGTATTTTTACGGCAATCGTGTTACGGCTTTTTTTAAGAGCCTCATATACGGTGATGTCGTTTAAATAACCGCCGTCATAATTGTGAAAATCATATTTTCCGACTTTCAGGGGTTCGTCTTTTACAATGGTTGCAGGTGTTATTTTTTTTTCTGCAATAGCTAGATAGTAAATAAAAGGTTTTAAAAGAGATCCAACCTGGCGGTAAGCGCTAGTACTTCGATTGAACTGGTTGCTGGCTGAAAATTCACTTCCGCCAATCATCGTAAGTACATATCCTGTTTTAGGTTCGATCGTTATAAAGGCTCCATTTGTTTTTTCGCGTGCTTCTTTGAAAAATTCAGCATTTTTAATATCGTGCTTGTTTTGTGCCTTGATTTTTTCTTTATCAAAAGAGTCTTTTTGAGCGGCAATGGCTTTTTTGAGAGCAACCTCGGCATTGTGTTGTCGATCATAGTCCAAGGTTGTGTATATTCTCAAGCCTCCTTTCATAAGTTCGTTTGCCGTATACGTTTGTAAAAGAACTTTTCGAATTTCCTCTAAAAAGTAGGGCGCCATATTGATTCGATAAGCGCGGTCGGGAAACTGTCCTACGGTAGAAAGATAATGGTCATTGATTTTTTGTACCTGGTATTGTGCATAAAAAGCTGTTAATGATATATTGGCCGTTTGTTTCGTGATAACTTTAGTTTCTATGAGTGCGTTTAAAACGGTCCGCTGCCGCATTAATGATTTTTCAAGATCGTTGATCGGCGAATATTTTTCAGGGCTGGGTAATAATCCAATCAGTATACTGGCTTCGGCAAGGCTTAAATTCTCGCTTGATTTGTTAAAATAATATTGAGAGGCCGACTCAACGCCAAAATTTCCATGACCCATGTATATTAAATTTAAATACATTTCAAGAATTTGTTTTTTTGTAAATCTTTCTTCAATGGTTTTTGTGCAAAAAAATTCGAAAATTTTTCGATCAATGGTTTTTTCCTGATTTGTAAATAAAACTTTAGCCAGCTGCTGGGTGAGGGTTGACCCCCCCTGTGAGTATTGAAACGTAATGATGTTTTTTAATATTGCGCGTAAAATAGAAGAATAACGAATTCCGTGATGTTCGTAAAATTTTCTATCTTCAGATGCGATGAGCGAGCGTTCTATGTAAAGGGGAAGTTTATCGAGATTAATCAAGGTGCGTCGTTCTGTAAAAAATTCACCGATGAGTTTATCGTTTTTATCGTAGACTCTTGATGGAATGGCAACTGTACCAATGTTGACTTCGGAACCGAGTTCTTCTACCGGTAAATTTGATCTTAATTGATCGAGTTGTTTTTTATAGGTAAATAATTTCCCAATGATTTCTTCTTTCTGTGAATTCCAGTTAAGATAGGCTTTAACAAAAGTTAGCGTTGAAATTCCGGAAAAAATAATACATATAAACAAAAACCTTTTCAGCCATTTGTTAAATCTTTCAGATGATTTCTTCATTATTGATAAGATTTTGATTGCTCAATGTCTTTATAAAGACATTCGTTCTATTTACCGGTTATAGTTCTGATTACTTAACCAGAATTTTAGCCGGCAATGATGGTTTTCTGGAAATAATGTGGTCAATTATGCAGTGATGGCTGTAATTTGAATTTTTTGTAAATTCTGACGATGTCCCCATCTTCTACGATAATTTTTTTTACTTTTATACTTGAATCCGACAATTTTTGGCGCTCTTACATCATCAAGTATCTTTGCTTTTATGGAAACATTTTCAAGGATTGGTTTACCAAAAGAAACCTTGTTGTCTTTCTCTAAAAGAAGTATATTTTTTATATCAATTTCGCTACCTTTTTCAAAACCTGTTTTCTCTACATACAGAATTTGCTCAGGTTCTACCCGATATTGTTTTCCACCCATTTCTATTACAGCGTACATAAGGCAAAATTCGTTATTTACATATGTTGTCAACGACAATCACAAAATATTTATGCCCTTTGTTGTGGTCAGGAGTTTATTTAAACAATTATGATGCAAAATATGGATTTAAATTTATCAAACAAAAAGCTTTTTATATTTGATTGGGACGGCACTTTGGCCGATTCAATTGATTTAATCTCCTCATGCTTGATGGATTCTTTTAAAGAGTTACGCTTGCCTGAATTATCGCCGGAAAAAGCAAAATCAATCATTGGTCTTGGACTCATTGACGCTCTTGAACTGTTGACTCCCAAAGCATCGGATCATGATAGAGATTTATTATTGAAGGCATATAAAAAATATTTTATGGAAAGATCCGTAAGCGGCATTGTCATGTTTCCTGGAGTAGAAGAGCTTTTGTTATTTTTAAAAAATAAATCAGTAAAAACAGCTGTAGCAACCGGTAAAAGTCGTGCTGGCCTTGAACGAGATTTATCAAATTCTAATTTAAGAGCGTATTTTCACACAACACGTACCATAGACGAATGTAATCCAAAACCAGATCCGCATATGATTGTAGATATAATGAATGAGTTGGGTTGTTCTGCGGCAGAAACCGTTATGATTGGAGATACAACATATGATCTTGATATGGCAGAAAATGCCGGTGTTGATTCATTGGCGATCACCGGAGGAGCTCATTCCAGTGAAATACTTGAAAAATGTAATCCATTAAAGTACTTTTCGGGATTAAAAGATTTATCAGAATATTTAATGAAAGGTATTTAGCGAGGTTTAACCGGTATTTTCAATATGTTCTAATGGAACAAAGTGTACCGAAAGGACGGTTTTTTTATTGGCCATCGCAATGATTAAAGTGCCAAAGTCTGTTTTAATTTTTGTTCCGCTTTCAGGAATATCTCCATAGAGACTGATAATATAGCCTGTGATGGTTTCAAATCCGGCTTTGCCGAGACTTAATTGGAATTTCTCATTAAAATCATCGAGATCAAGATTACCGGCAAGTTCATAAAGATCTTTATTTAATTTTAATATATATGGTTTTTCTGTAATTTGATCACGGGCAAGAATATCTGTTCCAATGACTTCTTCTACAATATTTTCAAGTGTAATTAACCCTGAAACGCTTCCATATTCATTTACCAGAAATATCATTGCCAGCTTGTTTTTTTGCATTTTTTGTAAAACTTTATCGACCATAATGTTTTCAGGAACATAAACCGGTGCGTAAATGTATTTTGTAATATTTTCATTTAAACGGGCGCTTAGTAAATCAAAAACATCAACATGACCAATGATGTTATCGCCTCGATCTTCATAAACAGGGTATCTTGAATAAGATGTCCCTTTGATTTTTTCAAGTACCTCCGCAACTTTATAAGTTTTGTTAATGGAAAAAACTTCGGGAATAGGCGTCATGATTTCAACAGCGCGGGTTTTATCTAACGACGATAGCCCGCGAGTTATTGGTATTTTTTCACGGGTAAATTGTGTTCGAATAAAATAAATGATATCATCTTTCTGGGTATGACCCGATTCAGGAAAAAAATTAAAAAGCCTCTTAATGAGTGTCATTAATAACCAGCTGACGGGTCTTAGCGAATAAAAAATAATTAAAATTACAATAAATAGTTTTAATAAGATCCATGAATTTAATTTCCGAAAAATATTTTTTGGCAGCAGTTCAGCGATAAGAAAAAACAATAAAATCTGCAGAAAAAAGATTCCAATTTTAGCATAAAGACCAAGACTGTTTCCAAGTACTTCGTCAAGGGCGAGAGTCGCAGCGACAATACAAATGTTATTTCCAATTAACAGGGTTGAGATGATGTTTTCTTTTTGTTTAAGCAAGAAAATAATTTTTTCTTTATATTTTTTTTGATAATGAAAAGGAGTTAATCCTGCAATTGAAATTTCAATTCCAGATAATAGCGATGAAATCAATATCATGACAATGATGAATATAATATTAGCGTTCATGCAGTATGTCCAGTATGATATCTGAAATTGTGTTATTTCTGATTTTCATTTTACTGAATTTTAAATTTTTATATTGAAAAATGGTATTTGATTTGGGGTATCCGTCAAGTTTTTCAATAAGAAAGCCCGATAAGGTTTCTGAATTTTCCGATACGATGTCGGTCTGAAAAAACTCGTTAAACTCATGCAGCGTTATTGATCCGCTGATTTGATATCTGTTTTTACTGACAGAGTAAATATTTCCTGAAGTCAGCGGAGTATCTATCAATGAATCATGATCGGAATTTCCCAGAAGAGTATGGAAAATATCCTTCATGGTTATTATTCCTGACAATTCGCCCATTTCATCAATGATTGCTGCTACTTCTAGCTGATTTTTCATCAGCTCATCAAAGACATCATTTAAGAGCATGGTTTTTGGAAGAAAAATAACCGGTTGCATAAAATCAATGATTTGCTTTTTTTTATTACCGATTAAATGCACAATGGCTCTTGCGTTGATTGAACCAAGTATCCGGCTGTCTTTTTCATTAAATACCAGAGCAATGTTTGTTTTTTTATCGATAAAAGCTTTACGTGAATTTGTAAATGTTTCGCTAGAATCTAACATGGCTACATTTGATTTTGGAATCATTAAGCTATACGCTGTATCGTGATAGAAATGTATACTTCTTTGCAAAGTTTTGTGTTCTCCAGATTCAATGATACCATCGAGATGGGCAAATTTTAGCGTATCGAGCAATTCAGTTTCACTGTATTTATGGCGAATTTCAGGTATCCAGGCTGTTATTTTCTGAGTAAGGGCATTTAAAGGCCATGCCATAAATTTTGTTGTTTTTATCCATATTGACAAAGCCTGAGATGTCTTTATGCTCCAGGATTCGTTATAACGCAGGGCATAAACTTTTGGTAAAATTTCGCCAATGATTAAAAGAGTTAATGTAATGATGACTAAAATAACAAAATCAGATTCAAGGCCTGAAAAAAACGGGTTTAATAATTTATGCATCGCATGCGAAAATAAAATATTTACAGTGAGGTTTCCAAGAAGCAGGCTGGATAAAATCATTTCAGGATCGGTTAATATTTTTTTTAGTCGGCTGATTTTCGGGTTTTTGCCCTCGGCAATACGCGAAATTTTAGCGCTGCTGAGAGAAAACATAGCCGTTTCTGTTCCTGAAAAAAAAACGGAGGCAAGTAATAAAAAAATTATAATTAAAATATCAATCTGCATCGGATACGTTTAAGTAAATGGCGAATTAGAAATACATACTAAAGATGTTTTATACAATTTTGATCTGTTTGTATAATCCAGGGCAATACGTTCGATCATGGCGATTTCTTCATCTTTTAATGGCCGTACAATTTTTGCAGGTACGCCTGCAACAAGAGTTTTTTCCGGTACAACAAAACCCGGGGGTACAAGCGCTCCAGCGGCTACAAATCCATAGGGATGAACAATTACATTGTCCATTACGGTCGCTGAGATACCCACAAAGCTGTAACTTTTTAAAGTAGCCCCGTGAATCACAACGTTATGACCAATCGTAACATAATCTTCTATGATTGACGGGTATTTGTTGGTGGTGACATGAATTACGCTGTTATCTTGTACATTGCTGAATTTACCGATATGCACCGGAAAGCCATCTCCTCGAATGGTGCAGTTAAACCATACAGAAGAGCCTTCGCCGATGGTAATCTCGCCAATAAGGCTCGCATCCGGCGCGATAAATGCGGTCTCATGAATTTCAGGTGTTTTATTTTCTATTTTGTATAACATTTTTCATTTAATTGCTGTACTTTTATTTTTGCACTGCTTTCGAGCCAGTACAGTGTTAATAGTCAAGTAAGTAGTACTTTATTGTACTTTCAAGCTCAGGGGGCAGAATTCCGTTGTTTTCAGCTCTGTATTTTTTATATTTAGGCTCAAGCTCAATGGCTTTTCTTTTTTTAATATTGATTGATTTTTGAATAATATCAGTAAAGCTTGGTAATTTTAATAAATTTTCCCTGATGCCTTTTGTAAAGGGAATGTGTTTTGCCATAATTTTTCTGGCTACTTTGTTTAGCCTTTGAGTCCCTTCCGATTCAAATTTTATCCAAATTGAATAGTCGTTAATAAATCTTGCTCTATCGTCGCGAAAACGTTTAAACTCGGTAGCCAGTTTTTCTTTGTTTTCCTGGGTAAGGTCTTTATTTTTCTTAAAAAATTGAACGTAGTCGGTATAATCAGCAGTAAGCGATGAAGAACTGATGTTGTTCCAGTCGGGACCAAGTAATGTCTTGGTGAGCTCCCAACGATAAGCTGCCGAAACATGTAAAAGCATTTCGTATAAGTCATCAAGAACAAAGATGGGGCAAATTAATCGACCTGGTGAAGTTCTGTTGTTGCCTTCTCGTTCCTGCCAAAACTGAAAAACAGTTCCAATTGAAGGAACCAGCAGCATATTGGGTATCACCTGCATTTGAATAAATTCTTTGGGGATTCCCAGTTTTTCATTCATGTATAAAATTTCACGGTGATATGCGCTAAAATCAATCTTGAGCAATTTATCAATTTCACCTTCAAGTCTTTCAGGTGTAACATAGGTTCTTTCAATAGCTTGGGTAAAATGGTATTTGGTCAATATAGGAAAATGATTGATGATACTTCCTGAAGTAAGTTTTACTGTAGAGGTGAGCATGTTGTGGACTTCAAAACGTACACGAGCTTCAGGGCTGTTTACATTTGCCGGTAAATCCGATTCACGTTTCCATCCGGCGTCGCGATTGTCCTGACGTAACATCTCAAAAAAAGATACGCCCAGTTCGTTTATACTTGTAGGAATTTTACCCAGATATATTTGTTCAAGCCATCCAATCGCGTCATGAATGGGATATTTCGATGAAACTCTTTTTACATTTGAAAATATATAGTTTATATGTTCCGGATCCATCAGGGTTTCGTCCATAAAACCGGTTAATAAAAATATCTCTATAAGTTTTGATGAAGGTTCTTTTTTACTTAAGTATTTTAATATACATTTTTCGTAGATCAGCCAGTAAATTGGGGCAATGGTTCTTTTTATTTTCTTCAAGTCATCGTCAGCTTCCATCGGGTTTGGAAATTTTTTAAATTTTTCAAGAAGATCTTTAAATTGCTTTTGTTTTTCGGGTTCAAGTTCAGAATATTGAAGTATTTTATTTAATGAATCTTTGGTAATGTTAGAAGTTCCGGCATCAATTCCGGTATCTTGACTTTGTACAACTACAGGTTCATTGGCCTGCTGTTGACGGCAAAAGGTAAGGTATTGGTTTATTTTATTAACCGGTAAAGATTCAATGTTGTATCTGTTTTGCGCCCAAAGTTTTTGAAATTGATCGTGAACCATACGAGTACTTTCAATTAAAAAATGGCAACTGTTCATTAAAGTTATATCTTGCTTTTTTTCTTTCAATGCAATTTCAGATTGAAGTGCATATTTTTCAAGCCATGAATATTCACCGAGTAAAATCAAGTCGCAAACTTCTGTACATTCATTAAAGGTTTCCACCAAATCTACATTGATATTGATAAATTCCTGGGCAAATTTACGTCCGTTTAAAGCAATGAACTGCGGCTTTTTTTGAGCAATGGCTGAAAGTATAGCCGGTTCAAGCGACATAAATTCCTGATAATAATCCATACTTTCATTATCAATGGATGGAGTACTTTGAGAGTTCATTCCGATTACACCGGTGAAATCTTTTTTTAAATAGTTTATATCAATGGTATCCGGGACTTTAAACCCCTTGGCGGTTAATTTTTGTACACTTTCTCTTGCTGCATTTATTGTTAGATCATGACCCTGGCTTTCGCCATTTAATTTTTCAGGAGTAAATTGTTCCGGATGAATTTTTGAAAAAGCAAAGCTCAACACATATTGTACGTTTGCGGCATATTTTAAAAAGGATTGTGTTCGTGCAATTTTTTCTTGAATTTGATTGATTTCTTTTATAATTGTGCTGAGGGTTAATATTGCAATTTGAGGTTTGCTCTGTATTATCTTGAGAAGACTGCTGTAGTTTGCCGCATAAACTGAAATTACGCATTTAGTTTCGCTGATGGCATGGTAGAAGTTTGGCATATTTGACAAAATGGCGCTGGCGCCAAGTATTGCCGGACCATTGATGGTGGTTGCATAAAAAGATGTGGAAATATTTTTATCGGTTGCAATATCCGGAGAAAGACGCAGCGAAATAGCTCCCTGGTGCAAGATGATCAAAGCGTTTCCGGGACTTCCCTGAGATAAAATAATTTTACCCGGCTCAACAGATTGATTTGGGCCGGGCTTCAACGATTCTGTACTCATTTATAAGATACAAATGATTCGTAACAGCCGTTGTCAACTCTCTTAATGGGCAGATCCAGTGTGATGTTCCATGTTATAAAGTTTTTGAATGGATTCTTTGTTGCCCTGTTTAGCGGCTTTTTGGTGCCATTCTTTGCCTTTTTCATGACTATGGCCAACACCCCAGCCATTGTAATACATTTTACCGACATGCATTTGGGCATCAGAATGGCCCATTTCGGCAGCTTTTAGTAACAGTGGAAAAGCTTCTTTAAAGTTTTTTTCATCATAAAGCTTTTTACCTTTTTCATAGTATGCAGAAGCTTCCTGGTTTGAACTGGACTTGTCTGGAGTCTTATTTTCCGCAAAAACAGGAATCGAAGCCAAAAACAATACAGTAAAGCAAATTTTTAACATTTTATTTATAATTTTCATAACTTATGATTGTAAATGTTTTATCTGATGTAAATACTTTTTTTAAAGGGGCGTAGCACGCCCCCAGGCAGAACAAGGTTCTGCCTACCCCACGCGTTAATTCGTTCTGAGGTCAGATGCGGAAAATATAAAAATTGCTTGCCGATGTGATTTATATCTATGACGAGCTTTGCCATGCAACTATCAAATCGATTAAACGCAATTGAGGCAAGCCCTACGCTGGCATTGACAGCTACAGCCAACAAACTAAAAGCTGAAGGCAAAGATGTGGTGGGTTTTGGAGCAGGGGAACCTGACTTTGATACCCCCGACTACATTAAAGATGCGTGTATAAAGGCGCTTAAAGACGGCCGTACAAAGTACACACCTGTTGTCGGCATAGAGCCATTGAGAAAGGCCGTTGTAGATTACATTAAACGTGATTATAACCTGACGTATAAGCCTGAAAACGTTGTGATCAGTACAGGCGGCAAACACGTTTTATACAATATTTTTATGTCAATTTTAAACAAGGGCGACGAAGTGATTATACCTGCGCCGTACTGGGTAAGCTATAAAGACATCGTTATGCTTTCTGAAGGAAGTCCAGTAATTCTTCAGACCACTTTTGAAAGCGGTTTTAAAATAACACCTTCTCAACTGGAATCTGGCATTACTTCAAAAACCAGAGCCGTAATCATCAATTCGCCGTCAAATCCGACGGGGGTGGTGTATAGCGAAGAAGAACTAAAGGCTTTTGCTGCTATCCTTGAGAAACACCCCGATATATGGATCATCACGGATGATATCTATGCCAAACTCATTTATGACGGACGAAAATTTTTTAACCTGGCGATGCTTTCTGAAAAACTTCGTGAAAGAGTGATCATTGCCGACGGTCTTTCCAAGGCTTTTTCTATGACGGGCTGGCGACTTGGCTATGCGGTTACCATGAACACAGGTCTTGTTAAAGCCCTTGAAAAAATTCAAGGGCAGAGCACTTCCAATGCAACCAGTTTTGCCCAGTATGGGGCAGTGGCCGCTTTAAACGGTGATCTGGCTTTTATTGAAAAAATGAACAAGGCTTTTATCGAAAGAAGGGATTATTTATTTGAAACTCTCTCAAAAATGCAAGGCATAAGAGTGTTTAAACCTGCCGGCGCATTTTATATTTTTCCGGATATTGCAGAGCTTTCGAAAACAGCCAAATTTAAGCAGCTTATGGAAAAATACAAAGAAACCAGCGTCAGCAAGGCGTTTAGCGCAGCCCTGCTTGAAGAAAAAATGGTTGCGATGGTTCCCGGAATTGCCTTTGGTTATGACAATGGCATGAGAATCAGCTACGCCATGTCTTTAGAGGAGATTAAAAAAGGCATGGTACGTATGGGCGAATTTGTTCGCGCATTGTACTGATTTATAAAGTATGCGGGGGATTAGCGTAAAACGCCCGATCTCTGGTTAGCTCTTCGATATAACCATCTGGCCGGTCATTTGGCTATCGCCGGCCTATAAGTCGGGCGTTTGCAGCGAAAGGGGGTTGTGATGATCCATCTCATCGAAAAAATCAATCGCCCCCTTTTTAAGTGAGTTTCGGCTTTTGTTTTAACGAAGTTCTGCGGCTTGGTGAAATCTTCTTGACGGCGGATCTAAAAACTGACGAATATCCGGTAATTATGGCAAGAAAATGTGATATCACCGGCAAGGGAACAAGAACAGGGCATAATGTAAGCCATTCCCATCGAAAAACCAAAAGAACTTTTAAGGCGAATGTACATAGAAAAAGAATTTATCTGGAAGACGAAAAAAGATGGGTGAGCTTGAACGTTTCAACCCGCGCTTTGCGAACCATCCAGAAAATCGGTATTCGATCATTATTAAAAAAACATCCTGAAGTTAGAAAAATTTCAAGAGCCATTTAATCTCCATACGAGATTTATGCAAAAATCCGGAAAAATACTTCAGGGAGTAAAATACTGTCCGAAATGTTCTGGTGAAATGGGACTTCTATGGAAAGATCGTAAACGCAGCGAAAATGCGTACGCTTCTGAACGTATGCATTTTATACTGTGTATGACCTGCGGCTACGGACGTACGGAACGTTTTATCAACAATACTTACCCCATCATTTTAAGCTATGCTCCTGACGGCCGACTCATTACGAAAATTGTCGAAGGCAAAGATATTCTCACTCGACCTATAGATGCCACCACGATTGCGGCATCTGAGTAATCAAAAAAGACTTGAAAAGTAAAGTTACTTTACTTCATTGTTCATCGATAACCTGTTAAAACATTATGGCAACCATTAAATTTGAAATACCGGTTTATACTTTTGATATTGACTTTAACGGTCATGTCAGCAACATCGTTTACATCCAGTGGATGGAAATTGGACGACTTAAGCTGCTTGAAGCTGTAGGTTTGCCCATATCTAAAATTGTTGAAGATGGTTTTGGTCCATTACTTGTTGAAACATCAATTTCTTATAAAAAGCCATTGTTTCTTTCGAATGTTGCAACGATCGAACTCTGGCTTTCAGAAATTGGAAAAGCTTCCGCATGGATTGAGTTTCAAATTTTAAATGAAAAAGGCGAACTAGCAGCAATGGCCAGTCAACGAGGTTTATTTATAAATTACAAATCGGGAAAACCGCATCGAATCACTTCAGAAGACAGGGCGCGGTTTGAACTGTATCTTATTGACAATTCCCTGAACGTATAGTTTTGATCATTTATTTTTGCTTTTGATTATTTTATAAAGAAATTCTTTAATAAAAAAAAGCATTACAACAATCACTATAATACCAAGAATGTATACAAAAAATACAATCCACAAAGGAATTAAAACCACCATAAGTCCAAACAGTATCCAGCCAATCTTGGATAAAACCTGAGAGTTGTTTTTCATTGACTTACACCAAATTAATAACTGTTTTTTAAATTATTTAAATTGTAATATATCAAAGAAGAAATTTGAAATAAAATGAATGAGCGAACTTATCGGTAAAATTTGAATTTTACTTTGGTTTTCAAAAATAATAATACCAAACAAGGCAAAGCTTCCATATTTATAAATGTATTGAAACATTTTTTCATTTTTTTTCTTAAGATAGGTCAGGTAAATGTGAGAACCGTCAAGAGGCGGTATGGGGATTAAGTTAAAAATAAACAAACCGAAATTTAAAACTCCGCCTAATAAAATCCATTGAATGATGCCTTCTCTTTGTAAATTGCTGGTAAATATATTTAAAGAAAATAGTAAACGGGCTAAAACAAACAATGCAATTCCCAGAATCAGGTTTGATAACGGCCCTGCAACAGAAATCCATATTTCATCTCGATGTTTGTTTTTTAAATTATCCGGATTGATGATTACAGGTTTTGCCCATCCAAAGCCGGCAATCAGTATAAAGAAAAACCCAAGTGGGTCAATGTGTTTGACTGGATTAAACGTCATCCTGCCCATGTCTTTTGCAGTGGAATCTCCCAGTTTATAAGCTGTATAGGCATGGGCGTATTCGTGAACGGTTAAACCTAAAATAACAGCAGGTAAAACTTTCATCATTTCGAGTATATTAAAATTTTCCATTACATCTGAAAATGTTCTATAGATTGATACGTCAATCTTTAAACCAGGGCGTTTAAATTTTAGCAGAAACGTTTGAAATTGGTTTGACAAAAATTTTTTAATGTATATCTTTGAATTATGAAAAGTGTACTATTGATTGGCGCTACCGGTTTAGTTGGCCGAAGTTGTTTAAATTATCTTTTATCTGAAAAATGGGTGGGAATGGTGACGGTATTAACCCGAAGACCAGTTGACATTAAACATAAAAAGCTCATTTGTGAAGTTGTTGATTTTGAGCACATTGAAAAATATAAACGGAGAATAAAATGTGACGTCATGATATCAGCTTTTGGAACAACCATTAAAAAAGCAGGCCATGACAAAGATATTTTTTACAAATGGGAAGTTGACTATCCGCTCAATACAGCTAAAATTGCTTTTGATAATGGCTGCCGTCATTTTAGTTTTGTCAGCGCAGCAGGAGTCAGCGAGAAATCATTATTTTTTTATTCGAAAACCAAGGGAAAAATGGAAGAACTTGCCGGGAAAATCGGCTTTGAGACTCTGGATATTTTTAAGCCATCTTTTTTGCTGGGCAATCGAAATGAGCATAGACCTGCAGAGGCAATTGTTGAAAAAATTCTTCCGGCAATGAATTTTTTGTTTAAGGGACCTTTTGAAAAATACTCGCCCATTGAAGCTGACAGCGTTGCCTTGGCTATCGTTAAACAAGCTGAAAATCCGGTTCCAGGCGTTCATCGTTACCATTGGAGAGAGATGAAAGCAATATGTAATTAATTTAAGAAATGTAAAAAAAAATATAAAATTAATCGATTGATGATCATTACATTCCAATTACCATCAGTAAACTTTGGCAAATACGATAATAACCGTTTAAAAATTTTAACTTAAGAAGAATTAGTCTTACTTACTTACTTATTTATTGAGTTATGTAACGATTATTAGCATAAATATATTTATGCCGATTAGATTCCGTGTCGCCTGAAAATGAAGGGCCTGAACCTGGTGAATGAGATGTACCAAACATTAGTTCATTAAAATTATTTCGATAAACAAGAGTATAAAGCGGCTTGGGTTGACCGGCAAACTGACAGGCTGCGTAATCATATTTTGCTCCGTTGGATAAGGTTCCCGTGGCGCACCCTTTGCTGATCGTGGCAAGATTGCAGCTGCTTGTTTTGCAGGTAAGCTCTGCAGAGACATTTGTTATATTGACATTTATTGCAGATACAGGTTCTCTGGACCAGGTTTTATATTCTAATTTGTCGATATCGTAATAAATGATTTGTGTTTGAACATATAAATTTGTAGCAAGCGTTGATTTTGCAATGATTGTATTTGCCAATGTCACACAGTTTGTGTCAGAATAATTGTTAATGGTTAAAGTCATGTTGGTTCCCACTATTTCCAATTCTGTTTTGTGCGAAGCAACAACGGCAACAGCTCCAGAGACGAGACCATAATCTGAAGTACAACCTTTTGAATTAACAGTTGCACCCCAGGGTTTGTAATAATACTTTCCATCAATAAAAAAAATAATCCCACAAAAAGTAAATGATAAAAGTAACAATAATGCTGCCCATTTTATTTTTTTACTCATCATGGTTCATCTAACTTTTATTAAAACATTTTATGCACAGTTACTTTATTTAAAGTTATTTTTTCATCACGCGGCCTTCAAAGAAAATTGCAGTGATGTTGGTATTTGGTGTTACATCAAAACTGTAGTTTAAAGCTTTTACTTTAGCGGCATGTCGTATTCCCTGACATTCGAACACTTCTTTTTCACTGCGTTCTTCAATTGGTATATCATCACCACTTTTGATGTTTGCGTCAAATGTTGACTCAGGCGCAATTACAAAAAATGGAATTTTATGTTCTTTAGCTAATACTGAAAGTCCATAAGTACCAATTTTATTGGCGACATCACCGTTTTTGCTGATTCTGTCGGCTCCTACGATGATAAAATCAATCATCTTTTTTTTCATCAGTACTGCCGCCATCGAATCTACAACTAAAGTTCCCGGTATGTTTTCTTTTTCAAGTTCATATGAAGTCAGACGAGCTCCCTGTAAATAAGGTCTGGTTTCGTTTGAATAAACCATTTCCACCTTACCACGATCATGTAAGACACGAATTAAACCCACTGCGGTTCCAATGCCGCCGGTGGCAAGCGCTCCGGCATTGCAATGAGTCATGATTCGATATTTTTTATTTTTAATTAATTTTTCAATAAAATCTGCTCCAATGACCGACATGTCCATGCAGCGTTTTGCATCATCTTCATGTATGGCAACGGCATCATTGTATAATTTAATGATAAACTGCGCCGGTTCAATTCCTGACTCAATCAGCTTTGTTGCCTTTTCAAGCATAACGCCGGTTGCCCAGAATAAATTTACTGCTGTCGGGCGGGATTGGTCCAGTCTCTCTTTAATTTTTTGCATGGCGGCAACGGTTGGTTTTTTACCGCTATTTACAAGTTTTCTGGCTCCTAAATAAAATCCATAGGCTGCAGCAACACCGATGGCAGGAGCTCCCCTGACGTGCATAACTTTAATAGAATGTGCGGTTTGAACTTCATCAGTACATTCAATCCATTCTGTTTTCATTGGCAGCAAAATTTGATTTAACAACAAGAGCTTGTCTCGTTTCATTTTTATAGGGACAATTTTGGGGTTTATACTTTTCATTTTTAATTTTCCTTTTTCTTTAATAATGGGAATAAAATTACATCTTTAATAGAAGGGCTATTGGTCATCAGCATGATCAACCGGTCAATACCGATTCCAAGTCCCCCTGTGGGCGGCATACCCACTCGAAGTACGTCGATAAAATCTTCATCCATTTCAATGACTTCGGCTTGACCGGCTTTTTTCATTGCAACTTGTTGTTCAAATCTTTCTTTTTGATCAAAAGGGTCATTAAGTTCGGTAAATGCATTTCCAATTTCCCATCCATTTATATATGGTTCAAATCGTTCGACCAATACATGTTCTTCGGGTTTTGATTTTGCAAGAGGCGACATCGCTTTTGGAAAATCCGTTATGAAAACTGGCTGAATTAGCGTACCTTCAACCTTTCCTGAGAAGACTTCATCAACAACTTCCCAAAACGTATGACACTTTTTTACATCAACTCCAATGGATTGGGCCATTTTTTTGGCGTCTTCAACTGAAGGATCATTTGTGTTTAAAAACGGTCTGAAATTTAATCCTGTTTTTTCTTCAATTACACCAAGGTAAGTTTTTTTCTCCCAGGGAGTTTTTAATGAAATGGTTTTATCTCCATACGTCAGTGTATCTGTTTTTAAAACAGTTTTAACAAGATGTGTGATAATTTCTTCAGTAAGCGTCATCATATCTGAATAATCGGCATAGGCCTGGTAAATTTCCATCATGGTAAACTCGGGATTATGTTTAATACTAATACCCTCATTTCTAAAATTTCTGTTTAATTCAAAAATTTTTTCAAAACCGCCAGCGATCAATCTTTTCAAATGCAATTCAGGCGCAATTCGTAAAAATAAGTCCATTCCCAGAGTATTGTGATGAGTTTGAAAAGGTTTTGCTGCAGCTCCTGAAGCAATGCTGTGCATCATAGGTGTTTCAACTTCTAAAAAACCTCGACCAATTAAAAAACTGCGAATTTCCGAGATGATTTTAGAGCGTAGAACAAATGTATTTTTCACGTCGGGGTTTACAATTAAATCGAGATAACGTCTTCTGTATCGCTGTTCAACGTCGGCAAAGGCATCAAATCTAACGCCATCCTTTTCTTTAACAACGGGCAGGGGGTATAAATTTTTAGAAAGCATGGTAATGCTTTCAACCCGTATAGACGGTTCGCCTGTTTTAGTTTTAAACGTTTCTCCGGAAACTCCAATTATATCACCTATATCAAGTTCAGTAAATACAAAATATCCATTTTCATTTAACAGTGTATTATTTGAATAAACCTGAATTTGACCGCTAAAATCTTTAATATTAAGAAATCCTGCTTTACCCATGGCTCGGCGTGTCATTACCCTGCCTGCTATAATCACTTTATTCTGCGGAACGTCATTTGTATTGAACATTTCAAGAACATCCAATATGTTATGTGTACGTTTAAATTGATTTGGGTACACATTTATTCCGTGTTCGGTAAAAGATTTATATTTTGATAATCTCTGTTGAATTAATTCCGTTTCAGATTGGTTCTCGGACGAATGATCATCGTTGTTTTCAGACATGGGTAAATATCTGTTAAAATGACACGCTGTAAACTAATTTGTTATAAAACAGAACGTTCAGGATGAACCCGTAAAATAGCATCGTCAAGGTTATCACATACTTCCATGCTACTTAAAACGCCGATAAGTTCAAAGACTTGTCGGATTGTATTGCTTAAACTTGAAATTATAAATCGACCGCCATTTTCTTCTGTGTAGTTTTTTGCCTCTAAAATCACGCCTATCCCTGTTGATGAAATAAAAGTTATTTCGCTGAAATCCATAATTACATTTTTTTTACCTGAGAGTAAAACATCATTTAATTTTTTTAAAAAATAATTAGAGTAACTAAAATCAATTTTTCCATTCATCGTAATGACTACATAGTTTGTTTGATTTGATATTGATATATTTAGATCCATATAATTTTCATTATTTAAGACGTATAATAATGAATTTTTACGACATTTATTGGATTTTTTTATAAAAATGTAAAAAAAATACTTTTTAAGTAATATAAATTTATGAAAGTATTACATCATTTATTAAATTCATTATTACCCTACGATTGCCCATGTTGTGAAAACAATGTCATGGAACCTTTCGCTACACTCTGTCAGGAATGTACAAATTATTTTGAGAAGCATCTTTATTTGCAAAATATAAATTTGGCCCATTCTTTAAACAAACCATTGATTGATAAAAGAGAATTTTATTTTCATCATTTATTTTATATCGGGTATTATAATTTTCGCGAGAAATCTGTTTTTCAAAAAGCAAAGTTTCATAATGATGTCGTCATGCAAAATTTTTTAATTTCTTTTTTAAAACAAAACGGTCAAGGTTACTTTCAAAATATAAATTACCTGATTCCCGCGCCTTCGTCAAAAGATTTGATTTATTTCATAACACAAAAACTGGCAAAGCATTATAAAATACCCGTTATAAATATTTTTAAAAAAAATAAAAAACAACAAAGTAAAACACTTGATCAGTTTTCCAGATACAGAGAAATACAAAACAACATTATGTTAAAAAATAATAAAAAAATTTCAATGAATTGCAATGAAAAGTTTTTAATTATTGATGATCTGTGGACAACCGGCGCAACGATGAATCATTTATGTAAACTTCTGGTTAATTATGGTATATCTCACTCACAAATTAACTGTCTGGTATTATTTATACGGCCTAAAATACAGGAATAATCGTTTATAATAGCTTGTTTACTTTATAAAGTAAAAAAGAATTGTAGATGAGTTTCATAGTTATGCTGATACAGTCCATGTCTGAAAGTACACTACGAATAGGAAAATTTTTAGCGCATGCAGGCGTTTGTTCCAGACGTGAAGCTGCTGATTTTCTTAAAAATAACGATGTATTCATTAACGGGAAAAAAATTATAGATTTAAATCATCAGGTTCGTTCAGACGATTTTCTTGTGGTAAACGGTGACCCGGTAATTTTAAAAAAAATTAAAGTTATTTTACTAAACAAACCAGCGGGATATGTTTGTACCCATAAAGAACAAAAAAATCAAAAATCAATTTTTCGACTTTTACCTGAAGAAATGGGCCGATATTTTTTTGCAGGACGTCTTGATGAGGAGTCACGAGGTCTGGTTGTTTTATCAAATGATGGCGATTTAATTTATCAACTGACTCATCCAACCCGGAAGACAACAAAAATATATCATGTACATTCTTCGAGACCGTTGTCGTCGGATGAAATGGAAAAAATCAGGCGAGGGGTATGGAGTAAAAAAGAAAAACTAAATGTTGATTCAATTAAACCGCTTTTTAAAAAAGCAAGTTATGAAATTTATTTACATGAAGGAAAAAATCGTGAAATTCGACGGATTTTTGAATCTCTCGGCTTAACCATCATTGATCTTTATAGAATTTCCATTGCAAATTATTCAATTGAAGGTATTGAAGAAGGTAAGTATACTGTTATAACCAAGTAAGTAACACAATTTTTTTATAACTGTTTAGCCTGATACAACATCATTATACCGGCAAGAAAGTTTTGTGATATGTGTAAAAGAATTCCAAGCATAATACCTTTTTTATAAATCGTAATAAATGAAAAATACATTCCAAGTAAAAACAAAGGCAGTCCAATATAGTAGTTCTCTATTAAATTGTCAAAATGAGCCAGCATAAATATTAAACTCGTAAAAAGTATCGCGGGAAGATTTTTCTTAATAGGAGAATTATTATTTAGTGTTTCCTGCTCTGGAACGAGCATACCTAAAATAAATCCCCTGAAAATTACTTCTTCATATATTGGTCCCAGCAATGCGACTGTAAACATAAAAAGGAATATATTATTGCGTAACAGCTCAGGGCTAAATCCTTTAAACTGATCTGGAACTGTACCCGTTAAATTTAAAAAAATTGAACTAAAGATATTAACAATAATGAGACCTGCAAAGCCAAAAATTAAATCTTTTCCTGTTATTTCATCACCCAGGCCAAAATATTTAAAACCAAGCTTTGCCTGTAACAACATTACAAGGGTTAAAAATATTCCTGCCTGTGAAACAATGATAATGAACATATGGACAGCATTGATTTTTTTTGTTGTCTCAGGTATGATTCCCAGTTTATACAATCCTAATTGTACTCCAAATACCAAAGCCAGAGCAGTTAAAGGAATCAATAAGGCTATGAAATATCTATATCTATGAAGTTTCAGCGTTGATACTCTCTTTCTACCGAAGTTGTGATGCCGCCTCTTACATTGTACACGGCTTTTACTTTTAATGCATTTGGTTTACAGGCATTTAATATATCTTCAAAAACCTTATTTACAACATTTTCATGAAAAATTCCCAGATTACGATAAAAAATAAAATATTCTTTAAGTGATTTTAATTCAAGGCAATATTTAGCAGGTCGATAGCTGATAATGATCACGCCAAAATCAGGTAAACCTGTTTTCGGACAAATTGCTGTAAATTCAGGTATTTCCAGGTTTATCAGGTAATCTTTGCCATTGTAAATATTTTCAAATACCTCGATTCGAGGGGTTTCAAGGTTTAGAATATGATCCTGTTTCCCCTCGTAATCACTTTTCGTTTCTATCAGGCTTTCTTTTTTTTCGTTACTTCCCATTTTGTAAAATTATCCCAGGTTTTTTCGATTTCGCCTTTTCCTTCCCAAGTAAAGCTGATTTCTTCAATCGAATCATCATCTGTTGCGTCAAGATAAAGCGCAAGATTACCGGAAAAAAATCCACATGCTTCGTTATAATTTAAAATTTTTAATAATAAATACTTTCTTGATCCATATACTGATGAAAGTTTGCGAATCAGTCTCTCGATATAACCAAAAGAAGCAAATTCTAAATAATTATTTTCTAAAAACTCGATATTTTCATTAATTTCAGTAAAATCTGTAAAATTTGAACGTTTAACCGCAGATGGATCGCCTGCATTTCGTTTTTCAGTCATCAATTCGACAAGTTCTCCAAAAGTTCTGTTTTTTGTAATTACATTTGACATAAAATCTCCTTATTTTTTACATTTACAGGTAAATGTTTTAAATTTTATTTTAATAAATAAAGCAATATTGTACACATTGTCCATTTTTATATTCAATTATTCTAATATTTCAAATAAAAATGCCTCGACAAGATTAATAAGATCAAAATATTGAGGAATGTTACATGATGTAATTATTCACAAAACTGTACCTGAAATTAAAACTATCGCGCTGATTGCCCATGATAATCGAAAAAGAGACTTGTTGTCATGGGTGATGCAGCATAGAGAAGTTTTAAAAGCTCATAAACTTGTCGGAACTGGAACCACAGGCAGCTTGATCAGTGAAAAATGTAAATTGCCTGTAAAACGTTTTTTAAGCGGTCCTCTGGGCGGTGATCAACAAATTGGCGCTGAAGTCTGCACTGGTCAGATTGATTTAATTATTTTTTTCTGGGATCCTCTTACTTCTCAACCTCATGATCCGGATGTAAAAGCGCTGCTTAGACTTTCAGTACTATACAATGTACCCACGGCATGCAATGTGTCAACAGCTGATTTTATGATTTCATCAAAGTTTTTTCACGAAGAGTTTACAAAAGCCATTATAGATTTTGCAAATCGCAAGCCACCGGTCTATGTAGATTGAAAACCAACAGGGAAAGGTCATCCATTCCCTGTTGATTTGTTTATTAATTTAACTCGTAGTTTTTAATCTGGTTAAAATTTAGATATTTATATATTTTATCTTCATTACCGCTGATTTTTTTAGTTACATTTTCCATATATTCGTCTTTGGTCGGAATTCTCCCAAGTTTTGCAGTTACTGCTGCAAGTTCTGCAGAACCTAGATATACCTGGGCATTTTTACCAAGCCGCCCGTCAAAATTTCGGGTACTAGTAGAAAATACGATGGCATCATCTGCAACCCTGGCCTGATTTCCCATGCAAAGTGAGCAACCTGGCATTTCTGTTCTTGCGCCGGAAGCTCCAAAAATAGAATAATACCCTTCGTTAATTAACTCGCTTTCGTCCATTTTAGTTGGAGGAACAATCCATAGTTTAGATGGAACCTGACCTTCGTTTTTCAATACCTCGCCCAAAGCGCGATAATGACCGATGTTGGTCATACAACTTCCTACAAAAACTTCATCGACTCTCTTTGGTCTAAGAACATCGGCATGAAGCTCAGAAAGCGTCGCAACATCATCAGGGTCATTCGGACAGGCAACGATAGGTTCTTTAATTTCATTCATGTCTATTTCAATGATTTCTGCATATTTTGCGTCTTTATCTGCCTCCAGAAGAACAGGATTTTTCAACCATTTCTTCATTTCATCGGCTCTTCGCTGAAGAGTTTTGGCATCCTGATAACCGTTTTTAATCATTGCCTCAATCAAGGTGATGTTTGAGTTGATGTATTCCATTACGGGCTCTTTATTTAGTTTAACGGTGCACGCTGCCGCCGATCTCTCCGCGCTGGCATCTGTTAATTCAAAGGCTTGTTCAATTTTTAAGTTTGGCAACCCTTCGATTTCAAGAATTCTGCCGTTAAAAACATTTTTTTTGTTTTTCTTTTCTACCGTAAGGAGTCCTTTTTTAATGGCTACATGAGGTATTGCATTTACCAAATCTCTTAAAGTTATACCAGGCTGCATTTGGCCTTTAAATCGAACTAAAACAGATTCGGGCATGGTAAGCGGCATCGAGCCGGTTACAGCTGCAAAAGCGACAAGACCGGATCCTGCAGGGAAACTGATTCCAATAGGGAAGCGAGTGTGAGAATCGCCTCCGGTTCCAACGGTATCTGGTAATACCATTCGATTTAACCACGAATGAATGATACCATCGCCTGGTCGAAGCGATACACCAGCTCGTGTTGTGATAAAATCGGGCAAGGTATGATGTAGTTTAATGTCAGATGGCTTTGGGTATGCCGCAGTATGACAAAAACTTTGAAGAACAAGATCAGCGTTAAAACCAAGCGCTGACAATTCTTTAATTTCATCGCGGGTCATTGCTCCGGTAGTATCCTGACTTCCAACCGTACTGGTTGCAGGTTCAACATACATGCCTGGTTTTACGCCAGGTAATCCAACTGCTCGACCTACCATTTTTTGAGCAAGTGTATATCCCTTTTTATCGTCTGCAGGTTGTTCCGGTTTGGCAAAAATTTCTTCTGCCGGCATTCCTATAAAATTACGAGCTTTGTTGGTTAGTCCGCGTCCAATGATCAAAGGTACACGGCCTCCGGCTCTTACTTCGTCGATTATTGTGTTTGGATCAAGTTTAAATTCACTGATTTTTTTACCATTTTTTTCAATTTTACCTTCATAAGGATAAATATCGATCACATCGCCTGTTTCCATCTGGTCTACATTGCACTGAAATGGCAATGCGCCTGAATCTTCACAGGTACTGAAAAAGATAGGTGCAATAACACCGCCAAGAACAATTCCGCCTGTTCTTTTGTTTGGTACGCCGGGGATGTCTTCACCCATATGCCATTGAACTGAGTTTACTCCTGATTTACGACTGGAGCCTGTTCCAACCACATCACCAACATAAGCTACCGGGTGGCCTTTCTTTTTTAATTCAGCGATGGTTTGTATAGCGCCGGGCATTTTAGTAACGAGCATGGAAAGTGCGTGTAATGGAATATCGCTTCGGGTAAATGCTTCACTGGCTGGAGACAGGTCGTCTGTATTGGTTTCGCCAGGAACTTTAAGGACGGTAACGGTGATTTTTTCAGCAGGTGCTTTTCTATTGTTAAACCAGCCGCCTTCAGCCCAGGAGTTCATAATTTTTTTTGCATGAGCATTGCTTTTTGATAAATCAGCAACAGTATTAAATTCATCATAGACGAGTAAGATATTAGCCAGAGCATTTACAGCGTCGTCGGCAGCGTCAGAAATATTTAACGCATCAATCAGAGGTTTGACGTTATAACCTCCCAGCATTTCACCAAGCGCCTTAACGGCTTCTTTTTTGGAAATAGCAGGGCATTTTACTTTATTTTGTATAAGATCGTTTAAAAAAGCCGCTTTAAGTCTGGCAGCATCATCAACGCCAGGGTTTACACGATTTAAAAGTAAATCTTTTAATAAATCATTTTTTGCGTGACCAGCTTTTAACATTTCTATAACTTCACTTACCTGTTCAAGGTTTAAAGGAAGTGGTGGTATTCCTTGTTCGGCTCTTGCCTTTACATGTTCATCATATTTTTCTATAAAACTCATACGTGTTCTCCTTTAAAGTAGACGAAAAATTCAATCTTGTTGGTGTTCAATACACGCACTAGCGCCGCTTTGAACACCAATTTTTATTAAATTAGCACCATTTTTGTAAGAATCACAAGGTAAATAAAAATTTGAAAATAAATATTCCCCGTTTCACTTAAAATGAGTTTAGGCTGGAACTCGAAATTCTCATCCAAATAGGCAAGATACGTAATGTTCATCCAAGCTCGAAAAGGGACCGCGCCAATTTGTCTTTAAACTTGTACGAAGATAGATTATTAAATTGACGGCCTAAAAGGATTTTTAATAGATTATTTTAGTGTCAAACATTCGTATTATTAAAAATGAAATATCAAGAAAGTGCCCGAAATGCAATGGCGAAGGTTTTTTATTTACTCCTTCCGGCGGCGGGAGATCGATTGATTTTTTTGAGTTATGTCAATGTATTGAGGAAGCATGTATATGTGATAAAAAACCTCCTTACATGTATCTGAATGATGATTTAAGAATTTTGTCAAATTGCTCATGCAGGGAAACAAGGCTAAAAATTGAACATATAAAAAGGATCATGTTAAATTCCAATATCCCTTATAAATATCAATATAAAAGAATTCAGGATTTTGTTATTGACCTTGGAGATGAAAATGCATCTCGCAATATGGCCATTGCAGTTGATGAGGCTCGGCATTTTATAGACAGCTTTGATATTGGCCAACCTGGTAAACAAAAAGGTATGTACTTTATAGGACCAACCGGCACAGGTAAAACTATGCTGGCTTGTATAATTGCAAATGAATTAATATTAAAACATAAAACATCAGTTTACTATGCTAAAATTTCAAGAGATTTTTTCAATAGAATAAAATCTACTTTTAATACGGAATCGAATATTTACGGGCGAGGAGAAGATATTTTTCAAAAACTTGCAGCTGCGAACTTGCTTATTCTTGACGATTTCGGAGTTCAGGCAGATAGCGAGTGGGAAAAACGTACCTTATATGATCTTATCGATGCACGTTATGAAAATCAAAAACCTGTCTTAATTACTTCAAATACTGGTCCTGATGAATGGAAAAACATGTTTAATGGTCGAATTTACTCTCGTCTTATGGAAATGACAACCTTTTTAGATATGACCGCGCTTGATTATCGAAATAACTTTAGCACTCAACTATAAAATCAAGTCAATACTCATTATAGTAAATTCTTAAAATACTTCGTACAATTCCTGAACTTGTTTTTACCAGTTTTTCGTCACTGATTTTATTATAAATATCTTTATAATTATATGATGGGTTTTTAGATTTAATATCTAAAACAATATCAATCACTTCTTTATCAACCAGACGATTTCCATTTTCACTTGCCAGTTCTGCGTTTCTTAATCGTTCTAAATCAGTAGAAACTTTTTCAAGTTTTTCCAATAGATATTCAGCATCTCTTGCATTTATGTAGGTAACTGGATCTTTGATAGCGCTTATAATTTTATCATTAAACGTTTTCTCATCAATATAAATACCTTTTATAGGTACAAATAATTTTTCAACCATGATTCGAAAATTATACATTAAATTTACTCTATAATTAAAAAGAATTCCTGAAGATAGATGCTCCATTATATTTACATTGCTGTATGAATAACTTTGAGGAGATACAAAAATTTGAACTTCATCATTTAAAACGTTAAATTTAATGGTCTTAACCTTCATGCTTTTCCATGATCTAAAATCTTCATTAAATTTTTCGATAATGGCAAAATTCTTCTCTGTTAATTCACCTGAATACGTAATTGTAATTTCGTTTTGATTTTTATCAAGAACCGTATCTGTTTTAATTTCAGACGAATCTTTTTGAGAATTTTTTAAGCTAAATCCATACGAACTCCAGTCGGCTGCCGAAATAGAGGCGCAAAAAATAAATAGTAAAATTATTGATTTTTTCATGGTTGTACCCCATCTTTGGTATTTTCTAAATCCTTTTCAACTGGCTTTGTATCGCTTTTCATTGTTCCTTCTTTGATTGATTCTGTTTTTTCCGGTATAACTACAGCTTTCTTCTTAACAAATATTTTATCTAATGGCATCATTTTTTGAGAAGGAACTATATCTGAAATACTTGCAACTAATTTTCCATATTTCATTTCGAAAGTAATGGTTCCAATATACTCATCAGACTTTCTAAAAATTAAACCAACATCACCATCATCAATTTGTACCACAGGTTTAATTGAATATATAACATCTGTCGAATTACTTGCATCAATAATGATTCCATTGTCAACTGAAAATTCGGTAATCTGGTTAAATGCTCGTTGATACTTTTGTAAAATTTCAAGATTAATCAACATTTCACTCATGATTCTTTCATATTCACTAATTAAAAAATACGTATCATTCTGCATCACTTTCAAGGCAGGGTCTACGCTGTTTGTATACGGTATTTTTTGCATTCGATTGACAATCTTTTGATAATCTTCAATTTTAGATCGAATGGTTTTATATTCAGATTCCGTGATAACCCGATTTCGTGTTAAACCTTCGATATTTTTCAGCATCGGTTTATCTAAAAGTTTCATCTTAAGAGAAGATCTTATAATTTCTCGCACACCTTCTTCAGTAAAAACAGGGTTATATCGTAATTTTAAATTGTCCATCTCTATTTCATGTATTCTTTTTAAACCAGCAATCTGCATTTGCTGAAGTTTTTTGTAGTTATTTACTATTTTGTCTGCTTTGTTGATATCTTGCTCAAGTTTTGCTTTTTTAGTATCAAAATCCTTTTCAGCTTTAGCGACATTTTCTTCTTCTTTTGATATAAGAGGCTCATACTCAATATTTATTTTTTTTATATCACTTGCTTTAGCAGTTTTTAAGCCATCAATTTTTGTTTTAATTTCAGCCTGATTTGTAGAAGACTTGCCGGCTTTTTCAATTTCAAGAGTATAATTATCCTCAATTATTTTAATTTTGTCAGTTTTTTCTTTGATTACTTTATTAAGTTTTTCTTTTGCAAGGTTTACATTTTTTTCTTCTCTTTTCGTGGAAGAAATTTGTTCTTGTAAATTTATATCTTCAATATTGAAAGAATACTGTGTTTTTTGGTTTTGAATTTCTACAATTGTAGTTATAATGATTGTTCCACCGATTACAACCAATAAAAAAATTAACAAAATAGAATAAAATTTCCAGTCAAAAGCCTTTTTTGTTTTAGCAAATTCTTTATCAAGAAAATACTCCTGTGGTTTCACATCCTGATCGCTCACTTCCTTGGGAAGAAATCGATCTTTGGATATCTGAATCAGGTCTTTTACTTTGTCGTCATCTGCCATATGCCATCCCAGTCTTTAGGAGCTTTATTCGTTGCTGTTCTCATTAAAAATTCTTTACTTACGGTCAAGCTGCACTTTTTAAATTCAGTGTGTGCCTTTTTCCAATCTCCGTCATAATAATGTTTTAAGCCAACTGAAAATGCTTTAACTTCTTTTTTTAACTTTGTTGTATAATGTTGTTCCAGTATTGGCCAGTAAATCTTTTTGCCGGTTGTTTTACCTTTTACCTGTACAGTATCAATCTCCATAAAATACATCGGTAAACCTTCTACATGACTTTCAATGTCATCTTTTACATATTCAGAACATATAACAGGAAGTTGATAAATACGGGTTAAACCTTCAAGTCTGGATGCTGCGTTTACGTTATCACCGATTACTGTGTTGGTCATACGCACATAAGAACCTATGGTGCCATAAAATACCTGTCCGCCATCAATACCAACCCCGACCTCTAGCAAAACTGCCCGATAAACCTTTTCTTCTTCCTTGGAAAGTTTTTTCTTGTGTTTTATCAGTTCATCACGTTTTGCCGTCATAGAATCTCTGAGATTCTTGGCAAGTTCCTGGATCTTGTAGGAAGCGACAACAGCTTGATAAGATTTGTTTTTTCCCAGATTTTCCATTTCGTCAAGTGCGCCAAAAACAGCAAGTAGGGCATCTCCGATAATGGCGCCAATAACGCCATCTTCCTTGACGATTTCACGAATTGCATTATCATAATGAAGATTTAAAAGTTTTATAATATCGGTACCAAGCGTTTCAGTAATAAACGTAAAACTTTTAATATCCGAAAACATGATGGTCAGTTCTTTTGGAATTCCTTCAAGCTTTACTTCTTTATCACGATATGCCTTAAGAACAATATCTCTGTTCGCAAATTTTTTAAATATATTGACCAAGTTATCTATCGTACTTGACAGCGAGTTAAACGCAAAACCCAGATATGAAACATCATCATTGGATGCGCCAGACATATCAATTAATTCAAGATTTTGCGTCTCAACCATGTGGCGGATATTTTTTGTTAATATTCCAATTAATCTTAAAATCTTGTTTAATAAAACTATCCCGATCCATGCACTTGCAGTAGTGATCAATAAGATAAGAATACTGATGATAATAAAGTTTTTACGCTGAGCCCAATAAAACTCATTTACTTCTTCGCCTCGAATTAAATAAACATCCCAGTTTTTATTGTATTTATAAGCCGCCAAATATTGGTTACCATTAAAATTTAATGTAATAAACCCCTCAGCTTGTTTCTCTTCTTCGGCTTTGTCGCCATTTTGTACTACAACGGTTCTTGCGCTATCGATAATGACTTTTAGTGATGCCGTATCTGCTAATTTGTCAATATGCTTGTCAAGACGAGTTGATTGAAACAATATTGAACTGTCTGGTTTAACTCCAATGATGATTGATTTTGAGTTTTTTAACTCATTTATACCTTTTTTTTCAATTTCTGTAATTGCTTCATCTAAATTACCATTCATTTTATAAATTTCATGTTGAATGTTTGTAAATGTATACACATCTTTCAAGTCTTTAGCAAGAAGTTGTTTCATTAATTTTACAAGTTCAGTACGATTGAAGATAAGATTAATGTAATTGGATGATAAATTTGACACAAGAATTATTATAGTAAATACTATCGTAATCTTGGTTTTAACCGGTACAACACGAACACCTGATATTTTGGGGCCGAATATGCTCTCAATAATTTTTTTCATAAATGAGTTTGTAAAACATATTTTAGCGGGCATATCAAGTGTCAACTACATTAGAAAAAAATAATACTTTTATTTAAGTGATGTGCCAAGTGTACGATTGTGTTGGCAATCGCGCAGTTATATCTTCCATTTTGACATTATAATAATTTAAATAAATTATTGACGTATAGATGAATTACTTTTATGTTACATGCAAAGTTGTTGCAATGAAAGAAACATTTGTTGTTAATGGAAAAAGTATTCGAGATAAATGTCTCGAAGCGTCTCGTTTATTTGATGACTGGGGTATTTTGCCGGAAGATCGGGATGATATGTCCTTGGCCATAGATGAAGCATTGACCAATATATATGAGCATGGTTACGAGGCAAATGATGTAAAAGATTGCACAGTGAGCATTGAAGTTTTTAAAGGTGAAAAAGATGTTTATATCGTAATTGCAGATTATGCCAGACAGTTTTCGATGGATCATGCACAGGGACCGAACATTAAAACATACGTTGAAAGTTCTCAAATCGGCGGATTTGGAATTGGTATAATAAAAAAAATAATGAGCAGTGCGCGAGTCATTCGGTTATTTGATGAAAATGTCCTGATTATGCATAAAAGCATCAGATTTATAAGTAACACATTCAGCAAGGTTTTAACTAAAACAGCAGACAATATTCTTCAAAATAATATTATTAAAGAAAGTAAAAATAAACTTTTCAGTTCAGTTTTATTTACAAACAGTATAAAATAAAATATCTTTTAATTATTTCGATTTAATCATTACTTTCATTTTTTAACCTTGTTATGAATATTTATATACGCAGTTGGAAAATGCAAAGGATAAACTTGTCTTTTTAAAGGGGAAACCCCTTCGGCCGCACACGGTTGCGGCCTACCCCCATAGAATTTTAAAACGGATGTATTATAGATTTAGTTTTTCGTGAATGAGCATATAAACAAAAATTGTTGAAAAATTCTTCATTCTTTTTCATTTACAACCGCTCAAACTTTGAAAACAAAGAAGTATGACGTATATAATACGGGGGCAGTGGGGTTTAAACAGAGAAGGTTTTTTTCGAAGCGACCCATGGTTTCTTGTCAGTGATTTTAAAATTATTGAGCATGGTTTTGGAAAGCCACCGGCAGGTATAAAAACTACATTTGCCGGCGATGGTTTAATTATACCTGGCCTTGTAAATTCTCATACACACACAGAATTATCACATTTAAAAAACAAAATCATCGGCGGAAACGGCGTTCATGGTTTTGCTTCAAATATAATGAAACAACCGAAACCTCAAATATCAGAGGTAGTGGAGATGGCTAAAAATGAAGTTGAAAACGCAGCTTTAAGGGGAACATTTTATTTTGCAGATATTTCAAACGATCCTGAATTTATTGTTTTAATGAAAAATTATTTTAATAATCGCGTTAACATTCAATCACTGCAGTTTCTGGAACTTCTGGGCTTTCGAGAACCCTTTGATCAACGAAGAATGCAAATGGCAGAATCTTTTTTTAATTCTCATGTTCTCGACGGCGACATCCGTCGGGATATCCGGGTTACGCCTCATTCGGTCTATGGAAGTTCTCCGGACATAATGAAATATATTCAAGGTAAAAATAAAAAAATCATAAGCATTCATGCTCTTGAAGATCCAGATGAAATAAACTTGTTTAACAAAAAAGGAAAAACATTTGATTTTTTAAACTCCATTGGGCAATATGCGCAACACGATGATTTCAATGAAAAAAATTACGTTTTATATTTAAAAAAATATTTTAGAGATGTTGAAAAACTATTGATGGTTCATCTTGCTTTTGCAGATGACGGATTATTAAAACAAATGAAAATCGACCTGCCTCAGTCGGCCATTGTTCTTTGTCATCGGTCAAATGACTTTTTAGGTTATGAAAGAAGCAACTGGCAAAGTTTAACAACGTCATCGCTGCCTTTATTGATCGGCACGGATTCGGCCGCTACTTGTCCTGATATTTCTGTTCTTGACGAAATTTTAAGTATCATTAAAAAAGATAAAATGCCTGAAAATGTATTGTGGAAGTCGGCCGCTTATAACTCGTATGACTATTTTAATATTGCATCAGGCGAAATTCCCTGGTTTTTGTTTCGTGATACAACGCCCGATGTATCAACGCTTGAAAATGTTCATGCAATCGATATCGTACAACTCTAATGCATGATTGAATTGATAATAATATATGCATCCGCGGTAAAACGTCAGGGGCAGCGCAATAATGCAAAAAATGATCGCGGTCTTTTGACCGCTTTTATAGAGTCATGCAATTATGGAGCGCGGGGCAGGCTTGCCCCGTTTTAAATGTTTTTAAATAATTTTCAGGCTGCTTAAAGAAATCAATGCCAGTAAAATTCCGATGATCCAAAAACGTACTACCACTTTATTTTCGTGCCAGCCCAGCTCTTCAAAGTGATGGTGAATGGGCGCCATTTTAAAAATTCTTTTTTTTCGTAATTTATAAGAGCCGACCTGCAAGATTACGCTGGCGGCTTCTGCAACAAAAATTCCGCCAAGAATAAAAAGCAAGATTTCACGTTTAATGAGAATCGCAGACATGGCGATTCCTCCGCCGAGGGCAAGCGAGCCGGTATCGCCCATAAATACCTGCGCGGGGTGATTGTTGTACCATAAAAAACCGATGCCTGCGCCAACTAAACTACCTAAAAAAATTGTGAGTTCATTGGATTCAGGAATAAACGGAATTAGCAGGTAATGGGCTAATTCCTGTACTCCGGTTAAATAACAAATTACGCTGAGCGTGCTTAACGTGATGAGCGATAAACCGGTAGCCAGACCGTCAAGGCCGTCCGTAAGGTTTACAGCATTGCTGAAACCATTGATGAAGATTACCCAGAATAATACGGCTAAAACTCCAAGATCAATGACGGGATCTTTTAGAAACGGAAAATATATATTGGTATTTTGACTTTCGGATAACGGGTAAAGGTAAATGAAAACTGAAAAAACCAGTGAGATGATCAATTGCCAGAAAAATTTTGTTTTACCGCGCATTCCCATTGCAATTTTTTTGACAGATTTTTTATAGTCGTCTGCAAATCCGAGAAATGAAAAGGCCAGTGTGGTCATCCACAATACCCAAACGTGCTTATTGTTTAAATTGCCCCACAGTAATATGGAAAAGCTCATGGATGAAATCAGCAATAAGCCGCCCATTGTCGGGGTGCCTGCTTTGGTATGATGTGACTTTGGGCCGTCGTCGCGAATTTTTTCGCCGTATTTTAATTTCTTTAAAAATCGAATGAACTTTGGCCCCAGGACAAACGTAATTAACATTGCCGTTAATGTCGCCATAACAGCTCGAAAGCTTACATAACCAAAAATTCTAAATGCAGGAATGTCAGTTTTTAAGGGATACAATAACCAGTATAACATATTTAAATCATTACCCCCCGAGCTTTTCCTGGGGATATTTTTTTTTCATAAATAATCGAATAAATACCAATTCAATGTATCCATATAACAAAATTAACAAACGATGCCACCTCCATGGGCGATTGAGGCATTCCCAAAACCATGTCATATAGGCTTCTTCGATAAAATCAGGCGCGCGTTTTTTTCTTCCCGTCATGATATCTAATGTTCCATTTAAGTTAATGAGCACGCAATTTTTAAGGTTTTGCCGGTTGTTGTTGATCCATTTCATTTCTTTTTTAAACCCCATGCTTACCAAAATGATGTGCGGGTTTGTTTTTTTCAGCGCTTCAACAACTTTTTCATTTTCAGCGCTATCCATATATGCCGGATGCTTTCCGGTAATTCTTAATCTTGGAAAAGATCTCACAAGATTGGATGCCAGCTTGTCTAAAATTGTAATATTTGAGCCGATTATAAAAACGGTAAATTCTTTGGCCTGGGCATATCGTATTAAATTCATGACAAATTGGGGCGCAGGAATAATGTAAGAAATCGGGTTTCCTGATATTTTGGATATTCCTATCATTCCTTTTGCCGCAGGTAAATTAATAAAAGATTCTCTGGCAATAGAATTATAAAGTTTAGAATGTCGAATACGTTGAAAGATATATGGATCGATGGGCTGAATATGGAGCGGTCCAATTTTTTCTTTTTTATCATATATCTCATTTAGTTTTTTACCGGTATAAGCGATCAATTCATTTTGACTGCCGTTTATGAAGGGTATGTTACATATGTTTTTTACTTTCTCAAAAATTCGATCTGTTGGAATATTTTGAAAATCAAGTATGGGGTCATCATCGTGTTTTGCTGTTTGTCTCTCAAAGTCTTTGCTCATTTTAATTAACCCTGCTTCTCATGTGTATAGATTTAATAATTTCGCCAATTATGCCGGCTTCAACCTCATCGGGTTGTTTTGCTGAATTATAAATGGCAAGTAGTATTTGATTTTCTTTTTCCATCATAACCGACATATAAAACCTTCCTTGAACAACATATTCTTTCGGAATAAAGTTTATACCATCTCTGGAAAACACATGTAAACTTTCAGTATCGGCTTTAATTCCCTGCATATGCAAAAAAATAATCATTTTATCGACTAACGTATGACCGGTTAAATAAGGGTATGCTGTAAATAGCTCATCTTTTTTTTTATCATTACCGTTTAAATCAAATAAGTCAATTGATAAAATTTGCAAAGCGCCGTTTCCGCTCATTGGGTCAAAAAATGCAGGTATTTCGTCATACATTTCCATTTCCCATATTCTGGGATAATCCAAACTAAATAAATGATCTTTGGAAAAATATTTCTGGGTCAGCATAGATTTATTTTATTATTGGGTAGGCTCCCTTGCCGGTTAAACCAAAAATTTTTATAAAACCTTCAGCATCAAATTGATTGTAATTTTGTGAACCTTCAAATGATGCCAGATGAGAGCTGTACAAGCTGTTTTCGGAAGAACGTCCAACTACAATTGTATTTCCTTTGTATAATTTTAACCTTACTTTTCCGTTAACGGTTTCCTGGGTATTGTCGATTAATTTTTGAAGAGCGATTCTTTCCGGATGAAACCACTGTCCATTGTAAATTAGTTTGGCGTAGTGCATGCTTAAGCTGTCTTTTAAATGTTGCAGGTTTTTTTCAATGGTTATGGATTCTAAATCCCGATGGGCAATGTGTAAAATGGTTCCGCCTGGGGTTTCATATACGCCTCTTGATTTAATTCCAACAAGACGATTTTCAACAATATCGATACGTCCAATTCCATGTTTTGAACCGATTTTATTTAGTTTTCTTAATATACCGGCTGGCGTAAGGTTTTCGCCGTTTATCCGAATGGCGTTACCATGCTCAAATTCAATTTCAATGTACTCGGCTTTATCATCGGCATCCTCTAAAGACTTTGTCCATATAAACATATTTTCGTGCGGTTCAAAAAACGGATCTTCAAGAACGCCGCCTTCATAGGAGATATGCAGTAAATTGCGATCCATGGAGTATGGCTTTTCTGCGCTTGCAGTGACAGGGATATTGTTTTCTTTGGCATATTGAATTAAATCGTTTCTTCCTGAAAATGTCCATGTCCGCCAGGGAGCAATGATTTTTAAGTGAGGTGCAAGAGCCATAAAAGTAAGTTCAAATCTTACCTGATCATTGCCTTTTCCTGTAGCTCCATGAGAAACGGCATCGGCGCCTTCTTCAATAGCAATTTCAGCTTGTTTTTTTGCGATAAGAGGTCTTGCAATGGATGTACCTAGAAGATATCTCATTTCATATATGGCGCTTCCTCTTATGGCGGGGAAAATATATTGTTCTGCAAATTCTTCTACAAGATCTACAATATAAACTCTTGAGGCTCCGCTAGACTTTGCCTTTTGGTCAAGTCCGTTGAGCTCTTCTTCCTGCCCAATGTCTGCACAATAAGCTACAATTTCGGCTTTATATGTGGCCTTAAGCCAATGAAGAATTACGGATGTATCGAGTCCTCCAGAGTAGGCCAGTACTATTTTTTTAATTTGATCGTTCACGCGCTTAATCTGAAAAATTGAGACTCGCTGTCAAATCAGATTGTATATCATTGACGTCGATAATACACGGTAAATTCCTGTATTTACCTTTATAGTCCATTCCATAACCCGCTACAAAAACATCATTAATCTTAAAACCAAAATACTTAATGGGAGATTTTGTTTGATGCTTTTCATGCTTAAGCAGTAAAGTTATGTAATTTATATTTTTTGCGCCTTTTTCCTGCAATTTAAGTTCGAGAAAATTTAATGTATTGCCGGTATCAATGATGTCTTCGATGATAAAAATATTTTTATCCGTCAAATTAATTTTTATCTCGCTGATCAACTGTACTTTACCCGATTCGATCTTGTTGCCATAGCTGGAGATTTCAATAAATTCAATTTCAAAATCAAAGTTTAGTTTTCTAATTAAATCAGCTGCAAATATAAAGCTTCCCTTTAATATACAGATTAAAACTATATTTTTTGTTCCAAGGCAGTCATGGTTTAGTGTCATTGCCATGTCAGTTATTTTATTGGAAATGGCAATTTCGTCGAATAACGGTTTAATT
>Ga0224495_10000050_pt1 | contig 94954 bp, 86 predicted proteins | sample SF_Jul11_sed_USG_FD_168128 | JGI IMG/M metagenome (GOLD analysis project Ga0224495, IMG submission 168128) | Sediment microbial communities from San Francisco Bay, California, United States - SF_Jul11_sed_USGS_4_1 | ecosystem: Environmental > Aquatic > Marine > Sediment | place: USA: California...
CGATCTCAATAGTACGGCCGCAGCCGCGGATGGTGGTGGCGGAACCGGTACGGGGGGCGGTGGCGGCATTGGTGGAGGAGGAACTGGCGGGGTTGGCGGGGTTGGCGGGGTTGGCGGAACCGGTTCGGGCAACCCCTCCCAGGAAAGCGCCGCAGGCTGTAGCGTGGGGGGGGGCGCCGATGCCCTGCTGGCGGGGCTGTTGATCGTGGCCCTGTGTGCGGGGGCGCGGCGTCGGAGCCTGTAGCACCGGATTCCTAGTCGAAGCGCACGGGCAGCGTCAGCGCATGCCCAAGGCGCTTCAGGTATTCGGCCAGAGGGATCAGGGTGGCTCCGAAGCCCATCAGATGGCTGGTGACAAACTGGGTATCCAGCAGCGCGAAACCACGTTGCCGCAACCGCTCCACCAAAAACACCAGCGCCACCTTGCTGGCGTCGCGCTCGCGGGAGAACATGGACTCACCCATGAACGCTCCCCCCAGTGCCACGCCGTAAAGTCCGCCCACGCGATGGCCATCGCGCCATGCCTCCACGCTGTGGGCCTTGCCTTGGGCGTGCAATTCCCCGTAAACCCGGATGAGGTCCCCGTTGATCCAACTGCTGGGACGTCCCGGCCCCGGGACGGAACAATCGCGCATGGTGCCCTGGAAGTCGGCGTTCACCCGAACTTCGAAATGCCCGCAGCGCACTGTGCGGGCCAGACGGCGCGGCACATGGAAGGAGTCCAGTTCGAACACCGCGCGCGGATCGGGGGCGTACCACTGGATTGACCCGTCCTCCGGGTCGGCCATGGGAAAGATGCCGTGGCGGTAGGCATGCTCCACCAGTCGGGCATCGAAGGGAGAATGCAGGCGGGGCGGACTCACGGGGGATAATCTACCGAGAATGGCGTAATTTGCCGCGATCTGTTCCCGCCAGACGGGACGGCAAGGTTATGGGGTGGCTCCGGGTTCGGCGGGAAGGCCCGCCACCACGCGGAAACGCGGTTCCAGCGCGATGCGGCGGAAGCAGGCTTCCACCTGCCCGTCGGGGCGCACGCACCAGTTTCGCGCTGCAGCGGGGTCGATGCGGTGGGCGTCTTCCAGCAGGTTCAGAGCGCGGGTCGCCTCACCGGTCTCAGCCATTAGTCCGGCCAGGTAATGGCGAGCCGCAAAGGCCTCCGGTCGTTCGGTGATCAGGCCTTCCCACATGGCAATCGCCCGAGGGTGATCCCCGGAGTCCATGGCCAGCCAGCCGAGGAAAGCGGCCAGGTCGTCCCGTTCCGGCCCGTCGGCGGCGGTGGTCAGTGCCTGCTCTACTATCCGAAAGGCGCGTGGTCCGTCTCCGTTTCTGGACAGAAAGCGGGCAAACTCCTCCAGCACCGAGGGGTCGTCGCCAAATTCATCATAGAGGGTTTGAAAGACGTTGCGTGCGGCGTCCTTGCGCCCCATTTCGTCGTACAGGTGGGCCAGGTTGATCTGCGGTACCGGGTCGTCAGGGTCCAGTTCCACGGCGCGGAGGTAGCTTTTCAAGGCACGCGGATGGCGGCCTTCCAACTGGTAGATACGCCCCAGATTGGTCATGTGGCTGGCGCAGCCGGGGCTCTTGCGGGCCACGCGCTTGAGGTGAAAGCGGGCCTCTTCCAACCGCCCGGTTTCGGTGAGGGCGATGCCCTCCAGGGTCTCCAGACACTCCACGGCGTCCGGCCACTGGGTTTCCATTTCCGGGCTGCGTTCGGCGCGGGTGAGTTCGAGGACGCTGGGGAAATTTCCTTCCTCGTAAGCGCGGTGCGCCAGGTACTCCCGCGCCGGCAGGTCACCCTGACCGGAGAGCTCTTCGAGAATACCCACGCCGCGTTCTGCGTCCACACCCTCTTCCACCAGCAGCGCTGCCAGTTCGTAGAGAGAGCCGGCAGGCTTGGGGGCGGCGGCACTCTGTTCCAGAGCCTCCACCGCCTCACGCAACCGCCCCAGATGGCGGAGGGTGACGCCCTTCCAGTGGTAAAGGTCCATGTTGGGGCCAAAGTGCGCCAGGGCCCCCTCGAAAATCTTCAGCGCATCCTCGTACCGCCCCTCATCGAACAGGGCCAGCCCTTCGCGCAGGGTGCGGTCGATGCCACGCGCAGTCACCGAAACAATATCATCCATAGGGGCCATTTTACCCCAATACGGGCCTCCGGTCCCGCCCGTTTCGCGTTGTGGACCACTGACCTGCCGTGTTACCATGAAAAACCAGTAATCACCGGTGTTTCGACGGGCAGTTCGAGGAGTTCCCATGCCGCTTTACGAGTATCGTTGCGAACCTTGTGGGGATGAATTCACCCTGTTGCAGCCAATGAGTGTTCGCCCCGGAGACACCACCTGCCCGGCCTGTGGCGGCCGAGAGGTGGCGCGCCGTATGAGCGTGTTTGCACCGTCGGTTCCGTCTGGCCCCGCTTCCGCGCAGGGAGGCTGTGGCCCCATGGGCGGATGCGGGATCCCCCAGTCCGGGTGCGGTAGCGGTGGGTGCGGGTTGTGACCGTGCGGGCACGAACGGGGAACCTCTGATCCCGGGGGTGGGCCGTTGCGCACCCCCTTACTCGTGAAGCACTACTCATGAAGACCCCCATCGTCATCCACAAGGAGCGTTGCAACCTGTGCGGCGGCGCTCCAGCGTGTGTGCCCGCCTGTCCGCAGCAGATTCTTACCACCGACGGGCGGCGCATCGTGCTGACGCACACCAACCGTTGCCCGGAGGGGTGCACCATCTGCGTGGATGTGTGCGACTCGCACGTCTTTTCGCTGGTGGAAGAGGTACACAACGGGCTGGGAGTGGTGCCCGCCGAGCGTATCAACGGACCCGCGCGGCTGCATCATGTGTCGTACCTGCGTGACGAGGAGCAGGGTCGGGACGAAATGTCCCGTCGCTTTTCGGCCCTGTGCGATCGCCTTGGTATCCCGGACAGCCAGCGTACCCAGGGTGAAACCCGTGCCCACGCCTGGGGCACCGTGCCTGGCCATACGGACACCGCCCTGCAACTGACCTGGGAATTGCATACCGAGTATTACTTTGTGCGCGCCATTCTCGCCCACGACGAGGGCTCGTCAAAGCATGACCAGATGCCGGACGAAAAACTGGTGGAGGTGGTGGTGCCCCACTTGCAGGCCTTCGGCAGGCCGCCTCTGCTCACCTGCCTGGATATTCTTGTGGCAGACCGCCCCCTGGGGGGCGACGAGGTTTGCGACTGGATCGTTTGCCGCAACCGGTTTGGCGCTCGCGTGCTGGGTGGAGACCTGGCCGTCTATACGAACTACGAGCCGGTAAGCGGGCGTGAGCGCTATGTTCTGTGCGGCACGCCGGAGGCCATCCGCAGACACGGGGCGTTTGCCGCCGCCAACATTTGCCAGATCGAAAATTACTACCACCTGCTGATGATCCCGCGCACCGAGGTGCGCGACGTGGTGCAGGAAGCGTATCGCATGGAAAAGGCGCTTGGACAGCGCATCCGTGCCATCACCGCCGCCATCGCCAAGTCGGAACCGGCGCAAATGGAGGAGTGGCTCAAGGATCTTACCGTGGACCTGTCGCGGGTGGTGGGGTGGTCGGCGCGTTTCAACCATGTGTTGTCGGCCTCATTTCCCTATGGTGAGATGGTGCGGGGGGGATTTGCCGAGTGGAAGGAGACGCCGGTCGAGGGATTTTCCCTGCTGTCGCCGATAATCATTGAGCGGGTGACTTCGGTGGTGGAGGAGTACCGCGCCTTTTCCGCCCGACTGGATCGGCTGGAGAACGAGGTCTCCGATCTGGTGGCAATCCTGCGCACCCGCGCCGAGATGAACATGGAAAGCCAGAATACCCAGTTGCTGCAAAATCTGGATGCCCGATCGGCCATTCAGTTGCGCCTTCAGGAGATGGCCGAGGGGTTGTCGGTGATCGTCATTTCGTACTACCTGACCGGGTTGGCCGGGTATGTGTTCAAGGCGCTGGAGAAACAGCGGATTATCGACAACGCCACGATCCCTACCGCTGTGTTCATCCCGGTGGCGGTGGCAACTGCGTTCTATATCGCCCACCGGGGGGTGTCGAAGCTGCGCAAAAAAGCCTCCCGGATTTCTTCCCACCCGCCCGCGGGCTAACCGGATATCCAGTCGGAGTCGCCCACGGGGGTGGGCCAAGAGCTCGGGGATTTGTCCCCAGGGTGATTTTGGACACACGTGATGGGTGTAGAACAAACAGGTATGTGGCAGCCCATTCTGGCCTTGCTGCTTTTTGCCACTTCCACATGGGGGTGGGGATGGCTGGCGGAGCGGATTGTTGGCGGGCATTCTGGCAGCCTCCCCGGAGGAAATTCCAATACCCGCTGGGCTTTTTCCATGGTGCTGGGGCTGGCGACGCTGGCGCTGTGCGGTGGTGTGCTCAATTTGCTGGAGTTGGCGTATGCCCCGGCCTTGTGGGCTCTGTTAGCCATAGGCTGGCTGGTGGCTGTGGCACAGATGGTGATGTGGTGGCGCCGGGGGCGGGCACTGCCGGACCGGGAAGGGTGGCAGTGGGCGCTGGTCAGTGCCGGACCTGCATTGGTGGTGCTGGTATTTTTCGCCGTCACCCTGATGCCCGCAGGTATGTTAAATATCGGCGACGACCTGAATACCTACTTGCCGCGGCCAGTGAGGATGTTGGACACCGGCATCTTGGCCGCAGGCCCATTCGCGTTGATCGGTGTCGACAGCCTGGGGGTGCAGGGATTTTTTCATGCCTTCCTGCTGCTGGTGTTTCCCCTGACATTTCTGAATGGCTTTGACGCGGTGTTCTGCCAGGCCTTGTCGGTGGCCTTGGCAATTGGGGCGGCACGTTTCTTGGGAGGTCGTCCGTGGCACGGGGCCGCCGCTGCCGGGGTGGTGCTGCTGGTCAATATTCAGCAGGTGAATATTTCGGCCAACTACGCGCTGGTGGCGGGGGTTCTAGGGCTTTTTTTCGCCACCGAGGCATTGCAATTGCGACTGCTTTTGGGGCGCGGGCAGAGGGGTTGCGATCGCCCCGGAATTTTACGCGCCGCTGCCGGAGTGGGGCTATTATTGGCCTTTTTGGTGGCTCTGAAGTTTACTGCGGTTGTGTACGCCGGGTTGTTTTTCCTGTGTCTGTTCGGAGGCCTTTTGGCCACCCGTCCAGGGGACTGGCGCCGGGTGGGGTTGGCGGGTGCCACCACCGCGGGAGCGGGCACCCTTGCCCTGCTTCCGTGGCTGGTGTCCTATCGTGAGACCTATCTGGCGACGTTGCGAAACTTTACCACGGGCAGCCGTCCGCAGTGGGATGTGCGGCCGTTCCCAATGGGAGCGGAATTGCTGCCGGAGAAACTGTTCTCGACCCAGGAGTTGTTTTTGGGTGGCTTTGCTATTGTCTATAGCCTGTTGGCGCTGATTCTCGCGGTGTTGTGTGGTGTGGGTGTATGGCAGCTGGCGCGCAGGCAGCGGGGAGAAAAAAAACAGGTGTCCTGGGTCGTCCTGCTGGCCCTATTGGCGCCGACCGTGGTCATGTATCTGGTTAATCCATTTTTGATCGACGTAGATACTGCTATCCGTTACTCGTTGCCGTTTCTGGTCGCGTCACTGGCGGTGGTCACCCCGTTAGGGTTGGCGGTAAGGGCCGAGGGAGGCGGGGGGGACAGGCGGATTTCAGTCGTGGCGTTTTTGGGTTTGATGTCCTTGGTGTCCTTCCTTCCGTCCCTGGGGGGGCGACTCGCCCGAGCCGGGCAGCAGCACTCGGTGCTGTCCTATCCGGTAACAACAGCAGATGCCATGTATGTTCAGCATGTGGTGGCCCCCGATTTTTGCCAGTTGATTCGTCATGTGCAACAACAAGTCGAACCGGGGGCGGGGCTATTGGCGTGGATCGCCACGCCGCACTGCTTGGATTTTGCGCGCAACCGGGTGTGGGAGGCCTCGGCGCCGGGGCTGCTCAACCCGGCCTTGTCCCTAGGGTTGGAATCCCCACCCACAGCACTGTCGGATATGTTGCGTGCCAATGGGATACGCTACGTGCTGTGGGAGTATCAAGGGTTCCCAATTGCCACAGCGCAACGTCTTGAGCGCCAACTTTCCCGTGACCGGGCGGTGTTCCGGCGCTTGGGGTGGGCCAATCTGCGCTACCGGAAGTGGTTGTCCGACCTGGCGACCGAACCTAGGTTGATGCTGGCGGACGACCACATGATCCTATTGGATTTGGATGCGCCGCAGACTGAAGTGGTTCCCGTCCACTCCGGGGGTCAGGAGCGGACGTCCGGTAAGCAATGAGGTGGAAATGACGGTGCAGGCAGTTGGCAGAATCGGCGTAGTGATCCCGTGCTACCGGGTGACGGCCCACATTTTTGAGGTGCTGGCGGCGATCGGTCCCGAGGTCGCGCGCATCTACGTGGTAGACGACGCCTGCCCCGAGGAGTCTGGCAAGAGGGTTGAATCCACTTGCAGTGACCCGCGGGTAACCGTGCTGTTTCACGCGCAAAACCAGGGGGTGGGTGGGGCGGTGATCACCGGCTACCGGCAGGCGTTGGCCGATGGAATGGATGTGGTGGTCAAGATTGATGGTGACGGCCAGATGGATCCGGCCCTGCTGCCATGCTTTGCGTTGCCGATTCTGGAGGGACAGGCCGATTACACCAAGGGTAACCGGTTTCACAATCCGGAGGGTGTCGTTAAGATGCCCTTGGTGCGGTTGCTGGGCAACGCAGGGTTGTCATTCGTGGCCAAGTTCTCCGCCGGCTACTGGGACGTGTTTGACCCCACCAACGGTTACACTGCCATTCACGCCCGGGTGTTGGAGGAATTGCCGTTGGACAAGATCAGCAAACGGTATTTTTTTGAGAGCGACATGCTGTTTCGCCTCAATATTCATCGGGCCGTGGTGCTGGACATCCCGATGCGGGCGGTATACGGCGACGAGCGCAGCAATCTGCAGATCGCCCGGGTGGCGCCGGAAATTTTTGTTAAAAACCTGCGCAACCTGGGCAAACGCATTGTTTATAACTATTTCTTGCGGGACACTTCAGCCGCCTCCTTCGAACTGCTGGTTGGGGGCGGGTTGGCCCTGTTCGGGGTGATTTATGGCGCTGTGGCCTGGAGTCGTAGCGTGGCCATTGGGGTTCCGGCCAGCAGTGGCACCGTGATGCTGGCGGCGTTGCCCACCATCCTGGGTGTGCAATTGTTGCTGGCATTCATTGCCCACGATGTGGCCAGCGTGCCGCGCATTCCCCTTTCCGGCCGTCTGCGCCGCAAGACGGTCGTGACACAGACAGGGGAGCAGGGGGTATGAGTCCGCTGCACCTGTTTTTGCTACTGGTGTGTGTGGCCGCCCTTGCAGCAGGCCAGATACTGTTCAAGCTGAGCGCGCGGCATCTTTCCGCCAGTGGGCAGGGCATGATTTCCCTGCTGCTTTACCCGGGATTCCTGCTGGCGCTGGTGCTCTATGGTGGGGCCACACTGCTGTGGATCTGGCTGTTGCGGAATATCCCCCTGACCTTGGCCTACCCGTTTTTTGCCCTTACTTTTCTGTTTGTACCCCTGGCCTCCTGGGCGTTTCTGGGGGAGGTGGTGGGGGCGCGTTACTGGGTGGGGGTGGGGCTGATTCTGCTGGGCATCTGGGTGACTACCTCGCAGGTGTCCTAACGTGCGGCGTTTGCTCCCGGTTGCGGGTCAGATCGGCTGGCAGCGGAACACCTGGAACAGGTGAGGCGGCAACGCGAACGGCAGATTGGCCCGGTCGGTTACGCGGAAGCCACCGGCCTCAAAAACCTGGCGGATGTCGGCGATGTCGGTGTGGTGGTACTCGCCCTTGCCGGAAAAACCTGCGACAAAACGACCGATGCGGTAGGCGACGTTCTCCGTCGGTCCGCTCACCAGCATGCGCCCGCCGGGCTTGAGCCTGGTGTGGAAGGCGCGCACCCAGCCGGGGAGGTCGTCCACGTGCTCCAGCACGTCGGCGGCGACGATCAGGTCCTGCGAGTGGTCCGGGATAGCCTCGATGCGCTCGGGAAACGCCACATCAAGGTGAAGTTGTTGCGTCAAAGTGCGGGCAAACTGGGGGAACAGGTCGATGGCCGACACGCGTCGCCCTTCACCCGCTAGGGTGGGCAGAAACAGCCCGATGCCGCAACCAAACTCCAGCACCGTCTCGCCGGGGGCCAGCAGGGCCAGCCGGGCAATTTCCTCGTAACGCCGCCACATCAACCAGCGGATCAGGGGGTTGCCGTGGGTGTAGGAAGGGATGGCCATTTCATCCCTATCGCGCTCCGGAATGTCCGCGCGGGTAGCCGCAAGAATGCGCTGGATGTCGGGTGGCGACAGCTTCTTCACGATGCTCCTCAAGTCTGCCTGGTGGGGGCCGGGAGTATACCAGTTGGAGCCCTTCTTGGGTTCCCGTTCCCTGCAATCCGGGGTCAGCGAGGCCCCGACAGCATGTGTTTGATGAGCACATCGGCCACTTCGTGGCGAGTGAACTCGTGGGGTGGCACCACACCGTCACGGAGCATGGCGCGCACTTTGGTGCCGGACAGGATCACGTGGTCGTCGGCGCCGTGCGGGCAGGTCTTGTAGCTGGCCATACCCTCGCATGCCTTGCAGAAGAAGGAATGGTCGAAAAACATCGGGGTGATGTCCAGCTCTTCGGGGTCGAATTCGTCGAAAATATATTGGGCGTCGAAGGTGCCGTAGTAGTCGCCGACTCCGGCGTGGTCGCGCCCCACGATGAAGTGGGTGCAGCCGTAATTTTTGCGAACCAGGGCGTGAAAGATGGCCTCGCGCGGGCCTGCGTAGCGCATCGCTGCGGGGAATACCGAGAGGGCAGTGCGGTCCTTGGGGTAGTAGCGTGACAGCAGTACCTGGTAACACTCCATGCGCACGTTGCTGGGGATGTCGTCGCTCTTGGTATCACCTACCAGGGGATGGACCAGCAAGCCATCCACCGTCTCCAGTGCACACTTCTGGATGTATTCGTGGGCACGGTGAATGGGATTGCGGGTTTGAAAGCCGACGATGCGCTTCCAGCCGCGCTCCCGGAACAGGGTGCGGGTCTCCGCCGGATCCAGCCTGAACTCCAGGAAATCCTTGTGTGGCGGGCGGGCAAACAGCGTCACTGGCCCGCCGATCAGCCACTCGCCCTGCTCATAGACCTTGGCCACGCCGGGGTGTTTTTCGTCCTCGGTACGGTAAACCTCCAGGGCTTCCTTGCGCTTGTCACGGCGGAAGATGTCGGCAATTTTCATCACTGCCAGAAGCTGGCCGTCCGGTGCTTCCAGCGTCACTTCCTGGCCGGCCTTGAGGCGGGGGGCCAGATCGTCCGTCACCGCCAGGGTGACCGGCAGGGACCATGCCAGGCCGCTGGTGAGGTGCATGGTGTCTACCACCTGATCGTAGTCGTCCTTGACCATGAAACCGGTCAGTGGGCTCAGGGCGCCAGTACCGATCATTTCCAGGTCGGAGACCTCGCGGCTGGTAAGGGGCACATGCGTCAGGGTGCGGGCGCGCTTTGCCAGCTCTTCCTGTTCATGGCCGGTGGCGATGCGGTTGATGAGTTCCCCACCGTGGGGGGCAATGTTGTGGGTCATGGCAAAAACAACCTGTTGGGCAATACGGTTTGGTGATAAAACAACACACCCGGCATCTGTGCCGGTGTCCCTGATGGTGACCTAGATGGAGAAGTCCGGCGTAGGCTCGCCCTCAATGCGTTCGTCGAGCGCGACCTCCAGCACCTTGGTGCGGATATTGAATTCTTCCTTGTGGCCGTGAGCGTCCACCAGGGTCCAGGTAATGTTCTGGCGGTCGCGGTGGATGTGGGGCTGCAACGATGCGCTGAAGAAACCCATCTGGTAGGAAAGCTGAAAACGGATTGCCTCCTCCGGGCAGGCCTTGATACAAGGCAGGCAGTCCCAACAGTCCTCGAAGTATTTGAGATACGCCTTGTTGGTCTGGAAATCCTTGACGATCAGGTCGCCGGGGCACATGCGGACACAGGGTGGCTGCTTGGAATTGTGGCAGCCGTTGCACTTGTCTGGATCAACGATGACGGGCATGGATCTTTCTCACTTGAGGCCTGGCTGATGTGGCTCAGTTCGGTTTCGGGTGCGGCTTGGCGCCTGGGTGGTAGCGGTCACCGGGTACTAGTTGCTGGTAGGGGCGGAACAGTACTTCGATCTTGCCACTGGAGCGGTCGCGGCGGGTGTTCACGAATTTGAGCCAGTTGAGGTCGTCCCGCTCCGGGTAGTCGGTGCGGGTTTGGTAACTGGGCCAGCGGGTTTCCTTCCTGGCCATCAGATGCTCAATCAGTACCTGGCCCACCACCACTCGGTCCATCACCTCGTGGGCGCGCATCAGGTCGTGCATGTCCGCCACCACCAGTTGATCGAACTGGCCGGGGAGCTGGTCCATGTATTTGCGGGCCAGTTGCAGACGTTCTTCGTTCATTTCGTAGTTCTGGCTGGTGCCGCCCGCGTACTCCTCCATGATTTTCTGCATGCGCACTTCCATGTCGTAGGGTTTGACCCCGTACTTGACCTTGCCGTGGTTGAACAGGGGGTCAAAGCAGCGCTGATAGGCGGTTTCCACCTGCAGGTGGTCCACCTCCGGCAGAGCCATGGACTGCACTTCCTTTCCCGCGTGGCGGGCGGCGAGGATGCCCTCTGCCCAGCAACCGGAAACAAACTTGAAGGGGGCACCGCCGGCTACGTCGCCTGCGGCATACAGACCGGGCACAGTGCTTTGGCGATCAATGTCCACCCAGTAGCCGCCCTGGCAGTGGCCGCCTACGATGTACGGCTCGGTGGTTTGCACTTCCACCGGGTGCCGGGCCGGGTCAATGTCGTTGGCGGCCCAGTACAGTACCTGGGAGGGGTACATGTCGAGATAGGCCATCTTGAGCTGGCGGCTCTGCTCGTCGGTAATGTGGGTGGTGTCGAGGTAGCAGGGCCCGCGACCGGCCTTTACCTCCTGGATCGGGCCGTAGGCGCGGTAGGGGGTGGGAGCACCATCACCGCCCAGATGGGCGTAGCGGGTTTGCATAAAGCGCTCGCCCTTCGAATTGACCAAGGGGGCGTTCACCCCCAGCGCCAGGGTGCCGGTGGGGGCAATGGCGTCCTTGGTACGCAGGGCCACATAGCGCATTTCGAAGGAGGTCATTTCGGCCCCGGCGCGGATGCCCATGGCGTAGCCGGCACCGTTGTTGAATGGCGAGTACCAGGTTTTGTGCTGGGCGTCGTAGGCGTTGTTCGGCTTGTAAAGCCCGGCGGCGCCTCCGGTGGCGACGATGGTGGCCTTGGCGCGGAAGGTATAAAAAGTGTTGTGGCGCAGGGAAAAGCCCACCGCTCCGGCGCAGCGCTCGCCGCTCATCAGCAGGTCGGTCACCACCACCCAGTTGTGGATTTTGGCACCTGAGTCGCGGGCTGCCTTGGCGATGATCGGCTTCAGACTCTCGCCGTTGATCTTGATGTTCCAGCGTCCGCGTGGGGCATAGTTGCCACTTTCATCGCACAGGATCGGCAGGCCCCACCCCTCGACCTTCTTGACCGAGTACTCGAATAGCTCGGCCATGGACTGCACCAGATCCTCGCGGATCAGGCCACAGGAGTCGTAGCGTACATATTTGACGAAGCTTTCCGGGGTTTCGCCGGGATTCAGATAGGCGTTGATCGCGTTCATGCCCGCAGCCAGGCAGCCGCTGCGATCCACGTGGGCCTTTTCCACGATGGTCACCGACAGGTGCGGGTATTTTTCCTTGATCTCCGTTGCCGCCAGGCACCCGGAGGTGCCGCCACCGATGATGAGAATGTCAGTGTCGTGGGTGATCCGTTGAATGGACTGCTGATCCGGACGCTCCATGGTTGCCTCAATCACACGTACAGGAGGGCGGGAGCCCTCAAATATGAAACATGATGCCGCGGGACCCTTCCAGTTTGCGCTTGCGCTCCACCAGATCCCGCAGGGTGATGCACTCGAACAGATTGCGCACGGCGTCCTGGGCCTCTTGCCACAGGGCGTGGACAGCGCGAGATGCGGCGGGCGCCTGATCGCCGTGTGCGGACTTTTCCCACTCCTCCTGGAACGGCCCCTCCACCGCCTGAAGCACCTGACCCACACGGATCAGTCCCGGTTCCGTCGCCAGCATGTAGCCGCCTCGGGCCCCCCGCACGCTGCGTACCAGCCCGGTTTTTTTCAGCGCCGCCATGATCTGCTCCAGAAAACGCACCGGAATGCCTTGTCCGTCAGCGATAGAGCGAACTTGCACGGGCTCCCCCTCGGGGGCTTCGGCCAATGCCAGAAGCGCTTCCAGCGCATATTGCGAACGGGCAGAAAACTTCATAACAACGTATTCCGATCAATTTAGTGCAGATTGTATCTGCGGGCCCCCCGTGTGTCAAGGGATCCGGATCGGAATTGGTGGAAAACCGGGTCCCGGCTCTGGAGAGCCGGGACCCGGTTGGCAGGTGGGTGGTTACGGTGAGGTGACGGTAAGGGCGTAGGCGCCGAACTGCCCGGCGTAGGGGGGGGAGATGGCCGAATGTTTGACCCAAATCTGGTACACGCCACCCATGAGTGCGGGTGGTGTGTATGAAATTGCCGGATCAAAGGACGAACCATTGCGCGGGCAACTGGGAGGGAGGTAGAAACCGCATGTCGAGTAGTCTATCCCCAGGTTGTCGTCACTGGCGACATTAGCACCGGCCGGGTCGTTCAGTGCCAGCATTGCATCCAGCCCGCCGCTTTGGTAAGAGATCCGGAAAGTATACGGCGTGCTGGCAGCCAGGGTGACCAGATAGTAATCCGTGTCCGAACTGAGGAAAAACGGATTGGGGGCGAGGTTGCCGAACACAGCAGGTCCATTTGGGGTGACCGATACCGTCGCACCAGCGAAGGTGTCGTCCAGGCCACCGTCCCACGTCAGGTCCATGCCATTCAGGGCTGCGGTGGCTTCCACCGCAGCGAGGCTGGGGCCCAGCCCCGGGGTGAGTTTTCTCCAGAATTCGTCGTGGGTGGTGTTCAACACAAGGCCCAGGGCGGTAAACGCTGTCAGCACATTGGGGCCAAGGCCCGATGTTCCATCGTCGTCGGTCGCCGGGGTGTCCACCAGATCCCAAAGGAAGGCCGCAACGTCGTTCTCGCTGACACTGCCGCCACGCGCCGGAAAGACCGGGCCGCTGCCCAGCGCCCAGAATAAGGGGTCGGAGGCAACCGTTTCCAGGTCATACCCCCAATTTTTGGTGGGGTTGGTGTCTAAATAAATGGGGCTGCCAAGGGCAGCTCCGGAGAAGTAGCCGCCCCATCCCTCCGACCACGCGAGGCGGGCATCCTGGTCCGGCTCGAAGAGGTAGTGGATGCCACCCGGAGAGGTGTCCTTGGACAGTGCATAGGCCACGAAGTGGCCCATCTCGTGCATCATCACTGTATCGTCGTACTCGTCGGGATCGCTGATGGTGCTGTTGATGGTGATGGTGGGTACCGTGAAGGGCACTGAAAAATAGGAGGAGCCGACCCCGAACCCCGATCTCCAAACGACGTCGAGGGGGGGGAGAGGGGAGGCCAACGCCAGGTTGGCGATCATGTACTCAATACCCTTGGTGCCCACGTCCAGCAGGTTGAAGGCGGCGCCCGCTGTTGTCACGGGGGCGGTGAGGCTCAGGGCTGGGGAGGTGCGCTCATCAATGCGACCGGTGGCCATCGCGTAGACGTTGCCCCGCAAGTCCGTCACTATGACCGGATTCTGGCCGGGAACCGTGGCATTGGAATAGACGCGCACCTGTACGCCAGGAGAGCCGGTGTTGTTGCCCGATACCGTGAAATTCCCGTTGATATCGGTGGAGGCAGAGGCGAGTTTAAGGGAGTCAGAACAGCGCAACACGTCTACCGTCGCGTAGCGGACGGGCAGGGTGGCCACGCCGGTAAAACTGTTGGCGTCGTAGGTTTTGTCCTCGTACAGCGCGGTACCGGAGAATGTAAAGGCGCCGGAAGTTCCCGCGAAGGGGATGCACAACCCGGTGGTGGTGGTGGCAGTGGCGGCGGACTGTCCAAAATCAACATTGCTGCCACAGGAAAGCAGCAGGGTAGCGAGCAGCCAGGGGAAAAAATTTGTTTTGCGCACCATCATGTCCCCCTTACGAGTTCCCGTACCTTCTCGGCAGAAAACGCTACCAACTTGACCTGTCCGATCCGTTCCGCGAGCACCATGCGGATGTGGCCCCCTGCCGCCTTCTTGTCCAGGGTCATGGCGTCAGCGACAGCGGCGCGGTCGATGCGGGCGGGAATTTCCGTGGGCAGGCCGAAACGTTGCAACAGCGTCCGCTGGCGCTCCATCTGATCTTCGTCCAGGATGCCCTCGCGATGGGCGATGCGTGCAGCGGCCACCATGCCGATACCGACCGCCTCGCCGTGCAGATAGCGACGATAGCGGGTAACGGCTTCCAGTGCGTGACCCACCGTGTGGCCGTAATTGAGGATGGCGCGGCGCCCGCTGGTTTCGCGCTCGTCGTCTGCGACTACAGCAGCCTTCAATTCGCAGCAGCGGCGCACCACGTGGGCAGTCACTCCCGGTTCAAGGGCCAGGATTTCCTCCACATTGGCTTCCAGATAATCGAAAAATACGGGGTCGGAGATGACCCCGTATTTGATCACCTCGGCGATGCCTGCCAGTAACTCCCGGCGGGGCAGTGTGGCCAGTGTGTTCATGTCCATGAATACCAGGCGGGGCTGGTGGAAGGCGCCGATCAGGTTTTTTCCCCTGGGATGGTTGACGCCGGTTTTACCGCCCACGGAGGAATCCACCTGGGCCACTACCGTCGTGGGAACCTGCACAAAGCCGATGCCGCGCAGGAAGGTGGCGGCGGCAAAACCGGCCATGTCGCCGATCACCCCTCCCCCCAGTGCTACCAGCAGGCCGTTCCGGTCCATGCGGCGCGCCACCAGATGGTCGTGGATATGGCTGATGGAACGTATGGTCTTGAAGCGTTCACCATCCTCCAGTTCACACACCGACACGTCAAAGTCGGCTTTCGCCAGAGAGGACTGGACAGTTGTCAGATAGTGGGCGGCCACCGTTTGGTTGGTGACGATGGTGGCTGCAGTCCCCGGCCCCAAGGTACGGCAATGAGCACCCAGGGTGGGCAATGTGGCGCTGCCGATGAGGATATCGTAGCCACGTTCGCCGAGTTGGACGGTTACCTTTTCCATGTCCCTTCCCGATGCAGTCGGACCACCTCGCGGGCCACGTCGTCCACTGGACGTCCTGTGGTATCCACCACATGGTGGCATTCCCGGTAGTATGGGGCCCGCGCTTCCAGTAGTGATTCCACCTGGGAGGCCAGGCTGCCGCCAGTGTCCAGCAGTGGGCGCCCGGCCCGGTGGCGGCGGGTGCGGCGCACGATGGCTGCCACCGAGGCGGTAAGGCACACCACATGGCCTGTGGCCGCCATGATGCGCCGGTTTTCGGCGATGGTCACGGCACCACCCCCGGTGGCAACCACGCAACCGTCCCGGCGCGCCACCTGCCGCAGGGCGTCGGTCTCCCGGCTGCGGAAGGCGGCCTCTCCCTCGGTCTCGAAGAGCTTGGGGATGGACTTTCCCGCTGCCCGCTCAATCACCCGGTCGAGATCGACAAACTCATAGCCGAGATGGCGCGCCACCAGTGGCCCCACGACACTTTTGCCGGTACCCATGAAGCCGGTGAGGAACAGACATTCCATGGAAAGGCTTCAGGGGTCGCGCTTCACCCGCACTTCACCTGGATAATCGAATTCCAGCGTGCGGAGGTGCCCTCAATGGCGGCTGCCAGGCCGGAGCTTGCGGAGTAAGAGTATGCCTCTATGGCGGCAGGGCAGCTCAGGATTACCACCGGAACTGCCTCGACGAAGCCGTGGTCGTCGGTTTTAGTGTGCCAAATGCCGTTCAGAATATCCGCCGTCAAATCCCCGGCCCCCAGGTTGTAGGCGGCGTCGATGAGGGAAAAATCGAAGTTGTCGTAGCCCCGGAAAATGAGTTCTGCCTTGAAACCTGCCAAGCTGCCGAAATGGTAGTTAGCCAACCCCATGTTTATCGCCAGAACCGTGGACCGGTTGCTGGCCGCCACGATCATGTGAGAGTCGAGCCCGGCGTAGACGGTGATGTCTGCCCCTGCAATTGGTCCGGGGTCATAAGTGGTGGTTCCCGACTGCGGATCGTATACAGGAAACGGCCGCGTCACCTCGAATTGCACGGTGGCCGAGGGGAAGAATACGATGGCCTGGCCAAAGGGCATGCTGTAGCCCCAGACGGTATCTGGACCCCAGGCGGTCAGGCTGCACAAATGGCAGGTGCGGCTGTCTGAGCCGCAACCGGCAATCGTAAGCGCCAGCAGGATACCGATTGCAGTTCTCCCGGGCCGTGAGATCCTGGTGCGAAAGCGGGTGTACAGCGCTCTCCATTCGTTTTGCATGTAGGAATAAATCCGCATGGTGCTACCTCACTCCTCGATCCGCGGGGTGATGAATACCAGCAACTCCCGGACGGTTTCGGATTTCACGTTGTTTTCAAACAGCAGCCCGATCAGAGGCAGTTTGTTGAGGAACGGTATTCGCTTGGTGGAGGTGTTTTGCTCTTGCTCGTAGATGCCACCGATCACAGTAGTTTCACCGTTCATCATCAGCACAGTGGTTTCGGCGTGGCGGGTGGCAATGGTGATTTCGCCGTTGATGATTTCGGGGGCATCCTTGTTGACCGAAATTTCCAAGGATACCCGACCGTCACCGGTGATGCGGGGGGTAACCTGCAGTCCCAGTACGGCGGGGATGAGCTGGACCTTGGTGCCCTCGGAACTCACCGTGCGGAAGGGAATCTGGTTACCGGCCTGAATGGAGGCCTTTTCGTTGTCCAGCACGGTGATTTTGGGCGAGGAGATGACCTTGTTGAGGCCCTGCGTTTCGCCGGCGTCCAGACGCAGATCCAGGGCCAGAGGGGTTCCGATCAGGCGCCCGAAACTGAAGCCAAGGTTGCCTTCCGTGGCACCTCCTGGCAGGTTCACCGAGATGTCCGGAGCCAGGTAACTTGTGGCGCCGTAGACTGAAGCGGCGCCTCCCCACTGAATGCCCAGGTTGCGGCTGAAGGTAGGGGTCACCTGCACGATGCGGGCCTCGATGGTTACCTGCGGGGTGGGGCGGTCCATGTCCCGGATCAGCTTCGCCACCAGGTCCATGTTGCTGGCAATTTCCTTGACGATCAGGGTTTTGGTGCGATCTTCCACGGAAACGGTGCCGCGGTTGGACAGGATGGAGCCACCCGGAGAACCTTGTCCGTCGGTGATCAGTTTTTTCATGTCGTCCGGCTTGGCGTAGTGCACGGAGATCATGCGCGTGGTCAACGACTCGGCGCTTTCGATGGCCGCTTCGGCCCGGGAAGCCTCGTCACGTTGCCGTGCCAATGCCGTCAGCGTGTCGATACGCAGGACGTTGCCTTCCTCTTCCATGCCCAGGCCACCCACCTTGAGGACCAGGTCCAGGGCCTGGTCCCAGGGAACCTTCTCAAGCTTGAGGGTCACCGTGCCCTTGACCGAATCGGAGATGACCACGTTGCGCCCGCTGACGTCGGTGATCAGTTGCAGTACCTGCCGGATTTGTGCGTCCTGAAAATCCAGAGAGATGCGTTCTCCGGACCAGCGGCTGGCCTGGAGGGTGACGCCCCCTTGCGGCATGGCGACGCCCGCTATCAGCACGGATCCGAGTACGCAGGCGGTTATCAGTCGTTTCATGGAGTCACCTCATCGGGCCGGAGGGCCAGCGGTGTTTCAATGCGGATTTTTGTGCCGTTCACCGTTGTATCCCATTCCTCGACGATCACTGTGTTGCGGGTGATCTTGCGGACGACACCGCCGTTCTGGCCGATGGCCGTGCCGCGACGAATCGTATACCCCTTGCCGTCCTGGGTGATGACCCGCGCGTAGCCACCGTGGGCGGACCAGACGATGCCCACTAGTTTGAATTCGGACAGTTGGATCGTTTCCAACACCGCATTGGGGTTATTGAAATCAGTTTTCCGCTGCTGCGGCAAGGCAAATGGGTCCCGTAATCCACGCCCGGTGTAGGCGAATGGCACCGGCGATCCAATATCCTCAGCTTCTTCCTTTGCCGGGATTCCAGGCAAACCACCGACTCCGGGGCGACCGCCAGCAGCCGGCATTTGCGTCGGCAGCCCCCCCCCTGCCGGGATGGCGGTTGGCATGGCCGCTTGCGGCGTGGTCGGGGCCGCAGGTGTAGTCGGGGCCGCAGGTGTGGTCGGGGCCGCAGTGGGCAAAGCCGGTTTCGGCGTGGCCGGGGCGGCGGGTAGGGCCGGGGTGGCAGCGGGCAAAGCCGGTTTCGGCGCGGCCGGGGCGCCAGCAGGCGGAACAAGGGCGGGCAGGTCTGCGGGTGCGGCGGTCTGCGGGGGCGTCAACGGCGGCAATGCCGATGGATCGGCTGCTGTGGCCGCGGTCCCTGCGGCCGCAACGATGCCAAGGAGAGCCGCCAGCAGGAAAACCCACAGCGTCACTCGTGGGCGCAGCATATGGTGCTTGCTTCGCGTCACGTCCTAGTGGCCTTTTTCTGTCAGCTTGGCCCCTGGGGGGGTGGGGCCCTTACCCTTCGCACCGGGTTTTTCTGCAGCCCCGCACGTTCCCGCCGCTTCCGCTCCTGGAGGAGGGGCTGCGAAGGCGGTTGCCGTAAATCCGGTACTCAGGCGGGAGGATTCCTTGTTTTTGTCCGCCTTGATGTGGACCTTGGAGAAATTGACGATACGGTCGAGCTGTCCCAAGTACTCGAAAAATACCCCCAACTGGTGATAACTCCCCTCCACCTCAAGGTGAATGGGCAGTTCCTGGTACAAACAATTCGGATTCTGCTTTTCGTCATCCGGGCGCCAAACCTGGAGAGAGAGCCCGGCTCGGGAACCGGAGTTGGAAATCTGCTTGAGCAGGGTATCCACCTCGAAGGTATCCGGAAGCTGTCGCTTTTGTTGTTCCAGTAACGTCTGCAACCGCTTGTTTTCATTTATCAATTGGTCAAGGCGCTTCATCTTTGCCTGGGCGATTGCCAATTCACCGTCGAGCGCAATCCCCTTGGCTTTCAGATCGGTAATGGACTGAATCTGGGGCCAGATACCGAGCAGCCCCACCAGCAATACCGTTACCGCCACGGCACCGCCGGTCACACCCTTGCGCTGCTTGGGTGTGAGGTTCTTGATGGCGTCCATCGGTTTCACGGGATCTTGGATCCTGCGGGGGCGGCTACAGGCTCGCCGGTCACAATGACGGCCCGGATGGTAAATTCAAAGGCCGACATCCCTTCACGGCTGGAGCGCTTGGACTCCTTGAGTTGCACGCCGCTGATCAGATCCAGCTGTTTCAGTTCACGCAGCATTTCCACAATGTCGGTGTTGGAAAGCGCCATGCCGGTGATCTCCACGATCTCCTTTTTGGTTTTGGTGTCCTCCGATTCTTCAATTTCCGTCAACCACACCTGATTTGGCATGTGATGGGCCAGGGCGTCGAGGAATCGCACCGGTCGCGTCTGGTGCTTGCGAAGGCGGCGGATGACTGCGATTTTTTCCTCGAAGCGGGCCTTGTTCTCCTCGAAATTGGCAATCTGCTTGCTGTCGTTCTTGAGCTTGTCGATCTGCGCGTTCATTTCGTCGTTGTGGCTTTCCAGCGTGCTGGCGTTTGCAAGCAGAACACCGGTGGCGACAAAGCCGACGATCATGGTGGCCACTACCGCAGCCACTGTGATGGCGATGAAATTGCGGACCTCGACGGTTTTCTTGGAAACACGTCCGCGCTTTTGTGGGAGGAGATTGATGTGGATCATCAGTCAGCCAGCCTGCGGGTGGCGAGTCCTGCGGCAACGCCGAGGAACGGGGCATCTTGCTTGAGCACTTCGGGGTCAATTCCCTTGGCGATATGCAGGTTGGCGAACGGGTTGAACAGTTCCACCGGGATGCCCAGACGGTCGGCGACCTGTTCCACCAGACCGGAGGCCTTGGCGCCACCCCCGGAAAGATAAACGCGGCTGACCTGCTGGGATTGGACGGTGCTGCGGAAGTAATCGAAGGTGCGACCGATCTCGGCGGCGACTTCGCCGTTGGTGTCCTGGACGATGGCCAGCACCCGGTCTTCGTCGATGCCTTCAATGGCTTCGCCGCACTTGGCGCGTTCCGCCTCCATGAAACTGATGTTCAGCGATTTCTGGATTTCCTCGGTGTAGCGGCTGCCACCCATGGAAATGTCGCGAGTGAACGCCGAAACGCCGTCCACCAACACATTGATGTTGATCACCGTGGCGCCGATGTTGACCAACCCCACGATGGGGTCGCCGGCGCCATAATTGGCGCAAAAGATGTTTTCCAGGCCGAAGGCGTCCACGTCCACTACCACGACGGAGGCGCCTGCCTCTTCCACCATGGCAATCATCTCGCTGACGCGGTCCTTCTTGGCCGCCACCAGCAGCACCGGCATCTGCCCCTCGGGGGCGGGTCGGCTATCGTTGTCCATGATGTGGAAATCAAGGTGGACATCGCTGATCTCGAACGGAATGTACTGTTCGGCCTCAACCGCAATGGCGGCGCCGAGCTCATCCTCGTCCATGATCGGCAGATTGATTTTTTTGACGATCACTGAATTGCCCGCTACCGAGATCGCCACCTTTTTGGTGGGCACCTTGGTTTCGGTAAACAGGCTGCGAATGGTGTCCGCCACCTGCGAGGCGTCCATCACCGCACCATCCACGATAGCGTCGGGGTCAAGCTCCGCAAGGGCATAGTGCTCCAGCGTAAACTCGCCGTCCTTTTCCGCCAGATGTACCAGCTTGACGTTGCTGGAACCGATGTCGAGGCCAATCAGGGGGCCGCTCTGAAGGTTCGGCAGAAACTGGAGTAACTGCTGAAGCTTCGGATGCTGCAGGATCCGCTGGAAAGACATCACTCCACCTCCTTATGAAGTGACGCAGCCATATGCCGCACGGTCGGGATTGTACCCGGTCGTGCCGACATTGTGGGCGTCAAATTTTTGTTGGTGTGTGGTTTTTCCATGCCTTCCCTGGCGCCGACTGCTCGGTAACCTGTAATTCCCTTGTGGCCGTAGGCCGTCACTTGTTTTTGCCCGTCCGTGGGCGCTGTCGGGAGGGGGCCGAAACACCCTGCCAGCGGGGGGTGATATCCCCGCCTGCCCCAAGATTATCCAATATCCGTGCCACAACAAAGTCCACCAGATCGTTGACACTTTGTGGCCGGGTGTAAAACGCAGGCATCGCAGGCAGTATGCGGACCCCGGGTACGGCCGCCAGGGTGCGCATGTTGTCCAGGTGAATCAGGCTCAGAGGGGTTTCCCTGGGCACCAGGATCAGCGGTCGGCCCTCCTTCATGTGGACGTCTGCGGCGCGGCCAAGCAGGGTGTCGGACAGGCCGTGGGCAATACTGGCAAGTGTCTTCATGGAGCAGGGCGCCACCACCATGCCATCGGTGGGAACGCTGCCGCTGGCGATGGTGGCGTAGAGGTTGCGCGGGTCGTGAACCTGCAATTCAGCGGCGCCGGGGGCGTGGGCGGAAAGGGCGCGGGAGGCCGCTTCTGGCCCCTGCCCCAGGTCAAGCCCGGTTTCATCGCGCACAATGCTGCGCGCGGTGTCAGAAATCACCACGTGCAGTGCGTGGCCCTGGAGGGCCAGGGCCGCGATCAGGCGCGTGCCGTAAACAGCGCCACTGGCGCCGCTGATGCCAACCACGTAGGTGGCCATGTCCCTCCCTGAACGGCCCGCCCTGAGAGGGGCGGGGATCTGCTTCCCTGCGATCCTCACTGGCGGTACCTTCCTGGTCACGCCAGCCGGATCAATTCCTGTCTGCCCGCCCGATCGCGATCCCCCTCAGATGGTGTCGGCCTCTTGCTGTGCCTTCGCCTTTGGGGCGTCGCGCAGTCGCAATTCCACCACATGCCCCGCCTGGCGCAGACGCTGTGCCAGTTCGCCAGCCATCACTACCGAACGGTGTTTTCCACCTGTACAGCCGATGCCCACGGTAAGGTAACTGCGCCCTTCCCGTGCGTATTCCGGGATGGAAAAGGCCAGCAACCCCTCCAGTCGTTCCAGCAGTGGTCCTGTCCGAGGATCGGCCAAAACATGGTCTCGTACCGCCGGATGCTCACCAGTGTGTGCCGTGAGCTCGGGGACGAAATGTGGATTTGACAGAAAACGGACGTCGAAAAGCAAATCTGCTTCCAACGGGATGCCGTACTTGAACCCGAAGGCGACAAGGGAGATCGTCAATGTTTTGGCGGACGACTGTCGGCCGTAGTGGCTTTGAATGTAATTGCGCAAATCGTGGATCGACCATGTGGATGTGTCGATGCGCCGCTCGGCGGTGTTGCGCAAGGGAGCCAGCAGATCCCGTTCCTTGAGGATACCCTCAATAACACCCCCGTCTGGGGACAGAGGGTGGGGGCGGCGGGTTTCCGAGTAGCGACGGATGAGTACTGCGTCGTCGGCGTCCATAAACACGGTTTCCACCCGGTGCCCCATGGAGCGCAGGCGTGCGATGGGTTCGGTGCCGGCCTCAAGGAAGAAACGCTCTCGCACGTCCACCACCAGGGCGATCTTGTCTACCTGATGGTGGGGTTGGCTAAACAGCTCGGCGAACGGGGGGATAAGGGTGAGGGGCAGATTGTCGACACAGAAATACCCCGCGTCCTCAAGGAAATTGAGGGCGTGGCTCTTGCCCGAGCCCGAGGTGCCGGTCAGAACGACAAAATGAATGGGCGGATGGGTCACCGCAATCGTCCCCTCTCCCGCTCCGGATGCCTGCGGGGACATCCGGTCGCCGTGTGCGCGGTGGATGGCCGGAGCATCCCGCTTTCAGTCGGTCAGTTCGTCCCCGACGATGGTGGCTGCTTCATCCGCCAGGGAGGTGCCCCCCTTGTGGTGGACATTCTTGCCCTTGTAACGGCGCAACTGCTGTTCGATTTTATCCATGGCGCCATCGATGGATGCGTACATCTCCGCTCCTTCTTCCTTGGCGGTAAGCTGCTCGCCCTTGACGTGCAGGATAATCTCCGCAATGTGGCGCAGCTTGTTCACCTCCAGAACCACCCGTGCCCCGTAGGAGCGATTCACATATTTTTCCGCCTTGGCGATGCGGCTGTGCACATAGTCGCGAAGGGCCGGGGTGATTTCCATCTGGCGGGCGGTGATGTCCACTTCCATGGGGGCGGGCTCCTTTTGAAAAAAATTCTTCAGCAGTCCAGGTTGGCAACTTCCGGATACTGGGGGAATTATAGTGTCAAAACGGTCGTTTGCGCCGGTTTGACGGGGGAATGTTGAGTTCTGTCCGGTATTTGGCCACGGTGCGGCGGGCTACCACGACGTTGCGTCCCCGCAGGATTTTGACGATCTCCTGGTCCTTGAGGGGGTTGGTAGGGTTCTCGTCGGCCACCAGCAGGCGGATGGTTTCCCGCACCGACACCGAGGATACGTCCTCGCCGTAGCCCCCGACCCGCGCTAGTCCGCTGTTGAAGAAATACTTCAATTCGAGGATGCCGTGGGGGGTGTGCATGTACTTGTTGGTAGTCACGCGGCTGATGGTGGACTCGTGCATACTGATGTCGTCCGCCACCTGCTTCAGGATCAGGGGTTTGAGGTGGCTGACGCCAAAGTCGAAGAATTCGCGCTGGAAACGCACGATGCTTTCCGCCACGCGCACGATGGTGCGGTTACGCTGTTCGATGCTCTTGATCATCCACAGCGCGGAGCGCAGCTTGCCATCAAGGTATTCGCGGGCCTCGCTGGGCGCCTGATCGCGGTTGGCCAGCATCTTGCGGTAGTAGGGGCTGATGCGCAGCCGTGGCAGACCCTCGTCATTGAGGCGCACGCGGTATTCGCCGTCCACCGGAATCACGTATACGTCGGGGGTGATGGTGAAATTTTGTGTGGTGGCAAACGGTCGCCCCGGCTTGGGTTCCAGCCCCTCGATCACCTTGGCGGCCTGGTGGACCTCTTCCGGCTTGATCTTGAGGGCGCGGGCGATCTGCGGATAGCGGCGCCGTTCCAGGTCTTCCAGGTGATTGGCGACGATCTGCTCCACAGTGGTGTCTTCCAGGTCCAGTTGAGAGACCTGGATGAGCAGGCATTCCCGCAGGTTGCGGGCGCCGACGCCAGCCGGATCGAATTCCTGGATGACTCCGAGAATGCGTTCCACGTCGGCTTCCGGGGCGTTGCAGGCGGTGGCGATTTCGGCTATTTCGGTGCGCAGGTAGCCATCGTCGTCGATGTTGCCGATGATCTCCTCTCCGATCGCCATCTCACGCTCGGAGAGCGGGCACATGCGCAACTGCCAGCTCAGGTGTTCACCAAGGCTGGTGGTGCCGGCCAAAGTCTGCTCGAAGGAAGGCAACTCGTCGGGGGCGGAATCCACTCCGCCAAAGTCGCGGCCATCCCCCATGTCCTGGGCAAAATATTCTTCCCACTTGTAGCCCAGGGATTCGGCGTCGTCATCCATGGGACGGTCGTCCATGGGGCGCTCGTCCAGGGTGGGTGACGGGGTGAGGGGGGGATCTGCCGTGTCAGGAGCAGTCTCGGCGTCCACGGGGAGGTTGGACTCCGGCTCGTCCGCGAGATCGGCCTCCTCCATGGTCGGATTTTCCATCATCTCTTCGTCGATGGCCTGTTCCAGTTCCTGGCGCGACAACTGGAGCAGACGGATGGCCATCTGCAGTTGCGGCGTCATCACCAGTTTCTGGGTGAGAAGCGGACGGAGAGTGAGTTTCATACCTGACACGTTGCAACCAACCTTGCCGGATAAGCGGCCAAATAACGGACCGTGACGTTCAACCTATCGGCATTCCGGGGCCGAGGGTTTACCTGATTCCACACGCGCAGACCCCGGGGCTCGCTACAGGGCGAAGCGTTCCCCAAGGTAGATGTTGCGCACGCTGGGACTCTCCGCCACCTGGCGGGGGGTGCCCGACTCCAGAATTGTGCCTTGGTAAATGATGTATGCGCGGTCCGTAATTTGCAAGGTCTCTCGCACATTGTGGTCGGTGATCAATACGCCGATTCCAGCTTTTTTCAATTTTTCCACGATGTTCTGGATTTCACTGACGGCAATGGGGTCGATGCCTGCGAAGGGTTCGTCGAGCAGCAGGTGGCGGGGAGAGGTGGCCAGGGCGCGGGCAATTTCTGCCCGCCGCCGTTCACCGCCGGACAGGGTGTAGGCTCGGGCGTCGCGGATGTGGCCGATGTGGAATTCCTCCAGCAGTTCCTCCCGCCGGTATTGCCGCTGGTGGCGGGTAAGAGGCTGGTGTTCCAGGATGGCGTCCAGATTCTGCGCCACGGTAAGTTTGCGGAATATGGAGTTTTCCTGCGCCAGATAAGAGATGCCTTGGCGGGCACGGCGGTGCATTGGTAGCTGGGTGATGTCCTCGCCACCCAGGTGAACGCTGCCGCCGTCCGGCCGTACCAGACCGATGACCATGTAAAACGCCGTTGTTTTGCCCGCGCCGTTGGGACCGAGCAGCCCCACTACCTCGCCGGGCGCCACCTGTAACGACACATCGCGTACCACTGGTCGACCACCATAGGCCTTGCGCAACTCCCGGACTTCCAGCGGCATGTCACTGCCCTCCTGCAGGGGGGGCCGTGTCCGTCCCTTGATCCGGTTCGGTGTAGGTAAACGAGCCGCCTTGTACGGTACTCTCCTGGGTGTTCAGGTCGATGGTGATGACCTCTCCCGCCACCTGCATGCGCGGGTCGGACAGCTTGGGGGTGCCGGTCAACACCACGGTGGCGGTCGCCGGGGTATACTCCGCCCGCCCGGCCCGGGCAGTGCGGTCGCCGTACTCGAACACCACGTTGCCCTCCGCCACCATGCGGCTGACGTCGCGCCGCGGGGTGCTTTTTTCGCCCGCCGGGCCTGCCTGGGCCGCGTCCAGGGATACTTCCAACCGGTCGGAGCTCATGATCTGTCCTTCCCGAACCACCTGGACGTGTCCGGAAAAGATCAGTTTTCCATCACGGTTGGCATAGGCCATCTGGTCGGCGCTGACGGTCACCGGCACACCTCCCCCCGCCAGGTTTTGCAATGGGCGTTCCGCTGCGTCCGTCGGGACCACCGGGCCCAAGCCAAGCGTTGCGGCCAGGACCAGTATGCGTATCCGGCTGTTTACGGCTGCCATTGGACCTTCACGCCGTTCTTCAGGGTCACGGTCTGGCTGTCCACGTTGGCCTCCAGGGCGTTGCCGGTAGCGGTGAACTGTTGTTGAGAAAGGGTGGCGGCACCGACAGAGCGCACCGTGCGGGAGGCAGGGTCCCAGGTCAATCCGGGAGCCAACACGGTGATGCCGCCGGACAGCAACTCCACCCGGGCGGGATTGTCGGGCGGGCCGGAGACGTTGATGCTGTTGTCATCAAGGTTCACTTCGCCGCTGCGGGCACTCAGGGTTGCTGCCGGGGAGCCACGATCAAAAAACGTCACACTGAGGCCGTCGGCCAGTAGCCGGTGGTTGTCTTCGGTCAGCCTGGCCTGGCGGGCAGACAACTGCACATGGGGGCCGTCGGCACCCACTTCCTCCATGCGGAAGCCGGTGAGGGAAAGGTCAGCGGTAATTTCCCATGTGCCGCGGGACGGGCTGTCGCTGATGCGAGATACGTGCTCAGCCACCAGTCCCACCACCAATACGCCGCCAAAGGCGGCCACCGCCAGCAGTATACGGCGGAAAAACTGCAGGTGTTGGGGCACCTCAGGCACCACGCCGGGCGGACAGTTCCAGCCAGCGGCCGACGATGTGTTCGGCGGTCGCAGCCAGGCCGCCACAGCGGGTGTCGGCATCGTGTTCCAGGGCGGGGTCGCCGCTGCGGCCGAGGCGGACCAGTTCTTCGTGATTGACCGCCATCCACTCCTTGACCATGGGGGCGTCGGTTTCCATATGGAATTGCAGGGCATAGACACAACTGCCTATCCGGAACGCCTGGTGCGGGAAGCGTGGCGAACTGGCCAGATGCACCGCGCCGCGTGGCAGATCGAAGCCTTCTCCGTGCCACTGGAACACCGGCAACGGATTGGGCAGGCCGGAGAACACCTGGTCGCGAGAGCTTTCCAGGCTCAGGTGCACCTCGTCCCAGCCGATCTCGGGGGCGGGACCGGGAAACACTCGGGCGCCTGCGGCCAATGCGATGAATTGCGCCCCCAGGCAGATACCCAGGGTGGGAAAGTCGTGGGCAATGGCCTCCTGCACCAGTCGTAACTCGGCGCCCAGAACAGGGTCGGTGGAACTGTCGTTGACACTCATCGGCCCGCCCAGCACGATGAGTCCCCGGTAGCCGTTCAGGCTGCGCGGAACCGTAGCGTCGGGGTGGTAGCACGGCACCACCTCCTCTGCGGCGCCGGCGCGGCGCAGCAGGGGATAAATTGAGCCCAGTCCCTCGTGTGGCACCTGTTGAAGCACCAAAATGCGGTTGTGCATGGCTCGCGGCTTCCTTCCGTACATATCTGCGGCGCGCCCACAACGCGCCGACGGCGGGGTCCGGAACTCCTCCGATGGCGATCGGTCGGGGAATCGGGGGCGTCACAAACGGTGCCCCATGCGCCATTCTATCGCAAATTCGCGGACCCGGCATGGCGGTTGCCCCCCCCGGCCTTTCGTCCTGCTTCCCGGGGTTTACCCGGTGGTTACCTCCTCGGGCCGGATGCGGTAGGCTTGTCCGAACCCGGCCACCAGTTGAATGGATACCGGGCGGAACGCGAACAGGCGGAAGTCCGCCAGTTGGAACATCATGTCCGACTCCGGGAAACGCGCTACATAGAGGGCACGGGCCTGCTCGTAGTCGGCGCTGCCCCGAACGAGGGGTAGCGCCTCGCCGCCCAGGGTGGCGCGTACCAGCGCCAGGGGGTTTTTGTCGGGACCGTCGGATTCCGCCAGCAGCAGGGAGGCGCGGGGCTGTTCTTCCAGATTGCGGGTGTGAAGAGCCATTTTGCTCAGGTGCAGGTAGAGGATGCCGAGGTCGGCGGAGGGGCAGATGGGGGCCAGTGAGCAGTAGGGCGCACCGCCACCCACGGTGGCCAAACTGGCGACACGGGTGCCGGAGAGCATGTGCTTGAGCAGGGTCAGGCGTTCTGTCGGCTGCATGTGGTCAGGCGCGCCTCTGCGTGGGTTCCGCGACGGATTTCCCGGCGGGCTTTCCGGCAGATTTCCGGGTCAGGGCCAGGGCGGTTTGACGCGCCGCGCGGTCTACCTCCAGCAGCGTCTCCAGGGAGTCCAGGGATTGGGCGGGGTGGGCGTCCAGCGTGGCTGCTACCACCCGGGGAATGCCTGTGAACGGGATGTGGCGGTTCAGGAATGCGTCCACCGCCACCTCGTTGGCGGCATTCAGTACGGCGGGCAGTGTGCCGCCTTCCCGCATGGCGCGGAATGCCAGGGCCAGGCACGGGAAGCGTTCCGTATCCGGATTCTCGAAAGTCAGGGCGCCGAGGCGGGCGAAGTCCGGTACCGGCACGTCCAGCGGCAGCCGCTCCGGCCACGACATGGCGCAGGCGATGGGGGGGCGCATGTCCGGAGTGCCGAGTTGGGCAATGACGCTGCCGTCACGGTAGACCACCATGGAATGCACGATGCTCTGCGGATGCACCAGCACCCGTACCTGTTCCGGCTCCAGGTCGAACAGCCAGCGCGCCTCAATGACTTCCAGCCCTTTGTTCATCAGGGTGGCGGAGTCCACGGTGATCTTGGCGCCCATGTCCCAATTGGGGTGGTTGCGGGCCTGTTCCGGGGTAACCATTTCCAGTTCGCGCGCACCCAGGGTCCGAAACGGCCCGCCGGAGGCGGTGAGCAGGACGTGGTCCAGGTCTTCGCGGCGCCCTGCGGCCAGACATTGAAAGATGGCCGAATGCTCGCTGTCCACCGGCAGGATGCGCACCCCCCGGCGGCTGGCCTCATCGGTAAGCAGGTTGCCGGCCATGACCAGGGATTCCTTGTTGGCCAGTGCCACATCGTGCCCGGCCCGCACCGCCGCAAAGGTGGGGAGGAGCCCCGCGCCGCCGACAATTGCGGACACTACCAGATCGGTGGAAAAGGCTGCCGCCGTGGCCAGTCCACTCTCGCCCTCCAATACCTCAGGGGCACGTGTTCCCAAGATTTTTTGCAGGGTCTCGCGCAGCCGTTCCGCCGCTGTGGGATCGCCCATGGCCACTATTTCGGGGTGGAAGCGCAGGGCCAGTTCCGCCATGGCTGCGTGGTTGGTTCCCGCCGCCAGGGCGCTCACCCGATAACGTTCGGGGTGGGCAGCCACCACCGCCAGGGTGCTGGCGCCGATGGAGCCGGTGGCACCGAGTATGCTGATGCGCTTGGGTTTCACGCTGCGCTGTCCTGTCTGTTCTGGCGGTATCGGGCGGTCCGCACGGGAATTTCAACGGGGTGGTTCAGGTGATCCACAGCGGGTCACGGGACGGGGGGACGGACCCACACCATCCATGCCAGATAGTAATACAGGCCGGTGCCGGTGAACAGAAATGCGTCCAGCTTGTCGAGCACACCGCCGTGGGCAGGAATTAGGTTGCTGGAATCCTTCACCCCGGCCTCGCGTTTGAACAGGGATTCCACCAGATCGCCCAATAACGCCAGCACCCCCAGCAGCAGGCCAATGGCCAGCGGATCCAGGGGCGACAGGCCGGGCACGAACAGGCTGCCCAGATAGGCGGCGGCGATGCTGGCCAGAACGCCTCCCAGGGTGCCTTCCACGGTCTTGTTGGGGCTGACTGTCGTCAACCTGCGGCGGCCGATGGTCCTGCCGGTGTAGTAGGCAGCAGCGTCGCCACTCCAGGTCACCAGCATTAAAAAAAACACCCAGCGGAAGCCGCCACCTTCTGCCCCGTCCGCTGCCGCGTGCAGCAGGGGGACATGGGACAGGAGCAAGGCCACCCAGACGAGCCCCAGCACCAGGGCGCCGCAGTCTCCCAAGGCGTCCGCAACGCGTCCGCTGGCCAGACGCGCCACCAGCACCAGAAGCACCGCCGGGGCCAACAGTTGCCAGTGCAGGGGGGCCGCAGCCACCACAAAGAAGCCAGCCACCACGGCAATCCACGCTGCCGTGGTCAACCCGCCCGGAAAACGAAAGCGGTACAACTCCCACATGCCCGCAGCGGAGACGGCGGCGATCAGTACGGCAAACAACGCGGATGGCAGCCACGCCACCGCCGCTCCCACCAGAGGCAGGGCTACTGCGGCTGTTATCAGTCGGTCCTTGCCGAGCATGGGGGTCAGTCTCCTGTGGCCCGGTGGGGCATCTGGTCGCCGGTGAGGCCAAAGCGGCGCTCGCGGGACTGGTAATCGAGAATAGCCTGGTACAGGTTGGCCCTGCGGAAGTCGGGCCACAGAGTCGGGGTGAAGACAAATTCAGTGTAGGCCATCTGCCATGGCAGGAAGTTGCTGATGCGCAGTTCTCCGCTGGTGCGGATCATCAGGTCCGGGTCCGGCAGGTTGCCGGTGTCGAGGTGAGCCGCGAATACCTCCTCGGTGATGGCTTCAGGCTGCAGGGTGCCGTCCACGCACTCGCGGGCGATGCGGCGCACCGCGTCAAGAATTTCCTGCCGACCGCCGTAGGCCAGTGCCAACACCAGGGTCATGGCATCGAAATCGGCGGTGTCACGGCGCACCCCGTCCAGGGTCTCCAGCACCGAGGGGGGAAGGCGTGAGATGTCGCCGATGGTGCTCAGGCGAATTTGATTGTGGGTGAGGGTTTCCAGTTCCTTGCGCAGGAACTCGTCCAGAAAACGCATCAACGCCCGCACCTCAAGGCGTGGGCGGCGCCAGTTTTCCTGGGAAAAGGCGTAAAGGGTGAGTACCTTGATGCCCCCCAACTCACGGCAGGCGGTGGTGATCTCGCGCACACTTTCCACGCCCGCCCTGTGTCCTTCAATGCGGCTCTTGCCGCGCTCCCGCGCCCAGCGGCCATTGCCGTCCATGATAATGGCGATGTGTCGGGGCAGGCGCTGCGGGTCGATGCGTGCCAGCAGCGCCTCGGCACTGTCACCTGTGTGGGTGGCACTGTGGGAGCAGGCGTCGGCATTAGGACCGGTGCGGGGGATGGATGTGGCCATGGATGCCTTCGGGCCGGGAAACAACAACAGGGGCGGTGCGTCTTGGCGGGCACCATCATCCATCGGATGACACAGCGTCCCGGATGCATGGATGATTGAACAGTTTCCGCGCAGTCTACGGAGGCAGGGGGCGGGTGTCAATTACAGGGGGGGTGGGGGGAAGGCCCCGGAAGGCATGGCGGGGGCATCCCTCGGCCACATGCCCGGCCCGAGGGATGCCCCGCCATGGATAAGCCGAGGGGGGTTACAGCCCCACGTTCAACCGCAGGCTGTAGGAAGTGCTGCCGCCGGACAGGGGAGCATCCCCCTGCAGGGTGAGGTTGGCGATGGGCAGAAAGGCAAATTTGAGACCGATGTGGCCGCGGGTGACGCTCTCCTTGGCGTCGGCAAAACCGATGCCGGCCTTCTCCTTGCCCTTGATCCAGATCTGGTCGAGACCCGCGTACGGGGTGAACATCAAAAAGCCCTTGCTGACCCCGACACCAAGGCCATAGGTGGACAGGTCAAGCTCCTTGACCCCCGACAATTTGGCGCCGCTCAGTGCCACGCTGACTGCGGGCATGGCCATGTTGCCGCCCAGCAGAGATTTGCGGATCTCGCCACCGGTGACCGAAATATTGCTGCTCGGCACCTTGATCTGGGAAAGCCCCAAATCGATGCCGAACGGCAGCCCCTTGCGTATCATCAGGCGCGGTACCGGTAGCGCTCCCGGCGGGTTGCCAGCCAGGGCGGGTGCCCACACGGCCTTGTCGATCTTCACCATGGTGACGGCGGCACCCACCTGAAAGCCGATGATGCCTTCCGGCTCGGCGGGGGCCAAGGGGTTGTAAGCGATGGCGTAACCCGCCTCCTCGACGAACTGGTCGAACTGGGGCTGCTGGCCGGCGATGAACGACAGCAGGATGTCGTTTTTGGCGGCGTGGGTGGGCATGCTCCACAGGGTGGCTACGGCCAGCGCTGCGGCCATGGCGCGCAGGGGCCTGGTGATCCGGGTCGTCATATACAACTCCTCCATGTGTGGTAGTCCCGGAAGGCGCTCATCGCCCCAGGCAGATGCCGATGGCTTCGGCGGTCAGGATCAGCCCCGAATCCAGGGGCACATATTTGTAGTCGGTGATGGCTTCGTGGATCGGCACGCTGGTGATGGTCTGCCCCTTCAGACAAACCATGCGGCCAAATTCGCCCTTGGCCACCATGGCCATGGCCTTGGCGCCAAAACGGGTGGCCAGGATGCGGTCGTAGGCGGTGGGGGAGCCGCCGCGCTGAATGTGGCCAAGCACGGTGACACGCACGTCCATGCCGGTGTCGTCGGCGATCTGGTCGCCCACCTTGTTGCCGATGCCGCCGAGCCGGGGCAGACCCTTGCCCTTGCCGCCCTCGGTGACCACTGAGGCTTCACCGCCCTTGGGGCGGGCCCCCTCGGCCACTACCACCAGGGAAAATCCGGCGCCCTTCTCGACGCGGTGGCGGACCTTGTCGCACACGGCCTTGATGTCGAACGGAATCTCGGGGATGAGGATGGCGTCGGCCCCTCCGGCGATGCCGGACTCCAGGGCGATCCAGCCGGCGTAGCGGCCCATTACCTCCATCACGATCACGCGGTGATGGCTGTCGGCGGTGGTGTGCAGTTTGTCCAGCGCCTCCATGGCGGTGGTGACGGCGGAGTTGAAGCCGAAGGTGACGTCGGTGGCGCGCAGGTCGTTGTCGATGGTCTTGGGCACGCCCACCACCGGCAGGCCCTTGTCGAACAGGCGTGCCGCAATGCGGTTGGTGCCGTCACCGCCGATGGCCACCAAGCCTTCGAGACCCAATTCCTTGAAATGCACAAACACCTGGTCGGAGACATCCCGCACCACCTGTTTGCCGTTTTCTTCGGTGGGGTATTCAAACGGGTTGGCGCGGTTGGAGCTATGCAGGATGGTTCCACCCTGCGGCAGGATGCCACGGATGCGGAAGGCATTCATTTCCCGTGTCTTGCCGGGCAGAATGAGCCCCTGAAAGCTGTCCTCAATGCCGATGACCTGCCAGCCGTGCTTGGCTTCGGCGCTTTTGACGACACCACGAATGACCGCGTTGAGGCCGGGGCAGTCGCCCCCGCCAGTGAGTACTCCGACCTTTGGCATGTCCCTCTCTCTTTGCCACCCCGCCCGGAAACAGGGTGGGCTGCGGCTCCGCGTCCTAGTGTAGCAGGTCTGGCGCAGGTGGAAAGGGGGGGGCGGAAATAGGCTGTTGAACGCGGCGCCGTGACGACCGTGCCGGGACAATTGCGCTAGCCCATCCGGTACTCCCCGGCGTTTCGGGACAGGGTGCCGCACAGCCCTTGGGTAACCTGCGCCAGAGCGGTGTAATTCAGCGTATCCGGCGTGTCCGCCGGGGTGTGGTAGTGGGGATTGCGGAAGTCGGCGGTGTCGGTGATCATCATCGCCGGATAGCGGTGCAGCCAAAAAGCGAAGTGGTCGCTGCGGGAAATTGCCGGCAGCCACACCGGCGAGGCCAGGTACTGACACGGAAAATCCACCGTGTCGCGGAATCCGGCCACCAGCCGCCGAAGGGTGAACAGCCCGCGCAGGGTGCCGACCATGGCGATGAAATTGCCCTGTTGCGGATAGAGTGCCCCCAGCCCGGCGGGGTAGCGCTGGCTGTTCGGGTCATCGGTGTAGTAGCCGAGCATCTCCAGGGACAGCATCATGCGGATGCGCTCGCGGCGCTGGCGGCAGCCTGCGGCATGCACCATAGCGCCGTGGGAACGGCCGGAAAAATGGGGCATTTCTTCGTTGGTGAACGCCACCAGTCGCAGGGTGTCGCAGGGGCGCCCGCGGGACGGTGGGGACGACCGGGGCGCAGGGGAAAAAAACCGCGCGATTTCAAGCAGGCAGGCGACGGCACTGGCGTTGTCGTCAGCGCCCGGGGTGGTGGCTACGGTATCGTAGTGGGCGCCCACCAGCCAGAGGTTGCCATTAACGCTGCCGGGCCGCTCCACGATAAGGTTGTGGGACAGGCCGTTCGCGGCGGCTACCGGTTCCCGCGTCACGGCGTGGCCCATCTGTTCCCATGTGTCGCGGATGTAGTTTTCCGCCGCCGTCAGGGCCTCTGGGCGGAACAGTCCCCGGGGGCCGATCTCCCCCGCCAGCCGCTGCACATGGCCGCGCAGGCGGGACTCCAGGTGCGGGTCTGGCACGGAGGGGTTCAGAATTTTTCCGCCTCGTCGATGAGCATCACCGGGATGCCGTCCTCCACTGCATAGCGCAGGCGGCAGGTGTGGCAGCTTAGGGTCTCGGGCTGTTCCCGGTAGTCCAGCTCTCCCTTGCAGCAGGGACATACCAGTTGGGCACGCAGTTCTGAGTCAAGTGTCATGGGTCACTCCGCGTCAGGTGTCATGGATTGGCTGGTTCGGGGTTGGTGGTCGGCGCGGGAGGCCGGGGCCCCTCGGCGGATTCCTGTGCAGACAGGCGCCGGTCCACTTCCTGGAGGTTCTGCACCACGTGTGAGTAGAGTATCGGAACGTTGTCCGGGGTGAGCACGGTGAGCGCCTGTTGCAGTGCCTCGTGGGCCATGGGCAGGGCGCGGGGGGCATCTTCTGACGGCAACCCGGCCAGCAGGCTGCCGCGCTTGGCCTGTATCAGGCCGTAATGTACCGGATCGGTCTGCCGCGATACGGCTTCCAGGGCCAGATCGAAATGCCCCAGGGCTTTCAGCCGGTTGTCGCGCAGGTCGCCGGACCGCATCTGTTCCCAGGAAAGGGCGATCTGCTGGTGCAGCGTCGCGTACTGGGCCGGACCGCGCTCCCGCGTCCACCATAGCAGGGCCTGTTCGTAGGAGGTCACCGCATCGTGCAGGTTGCGGTCTTCGGGTGCCAAGGGCAGATCGTGAAAGGCCTGCCCCAGATTGCTCCAGGTGGTGGCGGCAAGGTCGGGCCGTGCCTGCGACAGGGGCGTGGACAGGGCGTTGCGGTAGAGGCTGATGGCGGCCAGCAGGTTCCGGGTGTGATCCCCCACCGGCAGGCGCTGGAAGCATACCCCCATGTTGTGCAGGGCGTGGCGGTATGCCTCAGGAAAGCGCTCCGGGTCCCACAGTCGCAGGGCCAGCCGGTAGGCATTGATGGCGCGGTGCAGGTGGTAGCCGTCGCGGTCGTCCGGAAGCCTTTGCTCCACGGTGGCGATCTGGTGCAGGATGCGGGCGTGAACGAACGGCATGTGTTCCGCCGGAAAGAACGGCAGCGCCTCCTCCAGAGCCGCGATCGCCAGTCCGTACTGGGCCGGGCCGGTTCGCTGTGGATGCATCATCATGGCCACTCCCCGGTTCAGCCGTACCGCGCCTGCCAGTTGGGTGTCGGTGGCCGGGTCGAGCAGGGTGCGCAGGGCGTTGAAACCGTACAGCGCCCGGTCCACCTGAAGACCGTCGTTGCGATTGACGCCCAGAATCAGGTCGGCCAGCGACATGAAAAACACCAGTGGATAGCGCTCTTCGGCGGTCAGTTCCGGAGTCTGGTTGGCGGTCAGCATGGCTTGGCGGGAGGCGCCGGGCAGCCCGGCGCGGGAAAAGACGACTCCTCGCACTGCCTGTACCGTGGCGACGGGGCGGTCGGCGGAAAAATCCGGCAGGCGGTGGGCGAGGGGTACGATAGGCATGGACCCGGCAGCCTGGCGGGCGTGATGGGCTGGATCCAGGGCGTAAAGATGCAGCAACATCAGGCGCAGGCGGCCGTCTGCGGTGGGGGAGCCCCAGATCAGAAGGTCGGCCCCGGCCGCGGTCGCCGCCTCAACCAGAGCGCGGGGTGGGGTGAGGGAGTCATCGGACGGTCCTTCCTGATCCAGCACCACCACCGACATGCGCGGCAGCGAGGGAGTCTCCCTGGCATCGGCCCAGGTGAGTTCCCGCACCAGATCAACGCTTGGGCGGCGATACCCGGCCACCGGCGCCACCGCCACCCGCACCAGAGGCCTGTCTGCCCCCTGTTTGGGAATGGCGGGGGCGGCGGTGCGCGGGGTGCTGTCGGGCAGTGCGGGATCGGGGCGGATGGTATTGGCACGGACGGTGTGGTCGGTCCCGGCGCAGGCGGGTGCCAACGCTCCCAGGGTGACCAGTGCCATCAGGGTGATGATCCACCGCCCGATACGGGCGGCGCGCGTGTTCTGTCCCGGTGTCTGGCCCAAAATCCGCTTCGCCGTGCGCAATACAGAAGTCACTGGCGGATTCCCAAAAGGCGGTAGGAACCCCAGGCGGCAAAGCTCGCCACCGGCAGCCAGGCGGAGAGCAGGGCGGGCAACACTCCGGCGCGGCCCAGAGACAGGGACAGGGAATAGAACATCCAGAAGGCCACCGTAATCACCAGACAGATGCCCACGCCCCGCGCCAGACTGTGGGAACGGGGGGGGGTGAGTCCGAACGGGATCGCCACCAGCACCATGATGAAGCACAAAAACGGAAACGCCCCACGCGCGGCCAGGTCCACCCGGTAGGGCAGGGCGTTATAGCCGTCCTGGGCAAGGCGTTCGACATAGCGGGACAGGCGACGGGAATTGAGGTTTTCCGGGTGTACCGAAATCTCCCCCAGCGCCTGGGGCGGGCGGATGAGGGGGGAGGGGGTGTGTTCGAAGGGTGTCAGCCGCAGCCCTTCGGGGGTGGAACGGATCACCCGGCCGTGTTCCAGGAACCAGAAGTTGTCCTGCCACACCATGCGGTCGGCGGTGATCATCCGCGCCACGCCGCCATTACCGTCCATCTCCACGATGCGCACCCCCCACAGGATGCCCTCCACCAGGTCGGCGGAACGGATACCGTAAAACGCCCCCTCCGCAGTGCGGAACCACACCTGCTCGCTGGCGGCCAAAATCGGTGATTCCCCGTCGCCGGGGGGCTTGACCGAGACCAGCACGCGTTCGGCGGCGGCGCCCGCTGCGGGCAACATGCCGATGCCCGCCCACCACAACAACAGGCTGGCCAGCAGCCCCACCAGCAACAGGGGCATGACCACGCGCTGCACGCTGATGCCGGCAGCGCGCATGGCGGTGATCTCGGAGCGGCCGGAGAGCATTCCCAGGCCGATGACCGTGGCCATCAACAGGGAGAACGGCAACACCTGATAGATGGTGAGGGGCAATTCCAGCATCAGGTATTTCAGCAGCGCCCCGGCCGAGGCGCCGTGGCTGGTAAAAGTGCGCAGCTTGTCCAGTCCGGTGATGGCAAGATGGATACCCCCCAGGGCGCCCAGAGTAAGCAGCAGTATCCGGAACTGCTCGGTGACGATGTAGCGCAGCAGCACGGTCAGCGCCGCCTGCCGAAGGGCCACGGCAGCAGGGGCCGCTCCTGATGCACCCGCACCAGCGCCCACAGTGTGGCCAGGGAAAACAGGGCGTTGGGCAGCCAGGCCCCCACCGGCACACTGACATGTTCCTTGATGACCAGCGCCTGGCAGGTGGTCAGCACCGCGTAGTAGACGAGGATGATGAGCATGCCGGAGGTAAAACCGCCGATGCGGCCGGAACGCACCGTATGGACCCCCAGAGCGGGCCCCAGAAGGCCAAGAATCAAGCAGGCGACGCCGAAAGTGACGTTTTTTGTGTGGTCCATCCAGAGTTGCAGCAGGGGTGCCACCGACTCTCCGGCGGCCCGTCGCTGGTCGATGCGGGCGCGGATCTGTTCCACGCTCCCGAATACTTCACCGCCGCCGGCGGCGAGGCCCAGGCGGATGTCGTAGGTGGCAAAACGCACCCGCTGCACGCTTTCCCCGGCGCGGTAGATTTCACCACCGACAAGGCGGAAGCCCATGTGATTACCGTCCGTAGTGCGCAGCAGTTCGCCGCTGCCGGCAGTTATCAGCAAGGGGCGCTCCGGATCGCGTTCGTCGGTGACGAACACGCCGCCGAGTTGTCCGTTCGGCTCGACGGTGGCGGCGTACACCAGCACATCGTCGAACAGGTTGTTGAAGACGCCGGGAGTGAGGGCCACGCCGGTGTGGGCCTTGATGGTCTCCAGGGCGATGTTTTTGAGCTTGCCCTTGCCCCATGGCTCGGTGGTGATGCCCAGGGTGAGGGCTGCGGCGGACACCAGGGATACGAACACAGCGATGGGCACCAGCATGCGGCCGAAGGAGATGCCCGCCGACTTCAGCGCCACCGTCTCGCTATCGGCGGACAACCGCGCAAAGGCCACGGTGCCGGCCAGCAGCAGGGCGGCAGGCAGGGTGACCAGCAGGAACGGCGGCAGCAGCACGCCGATCAGCTTGGCGATGGCGGTGAGGGTCAGCCCGCGCCCCACGAACAGGTCGGACATGCGCACCATCTGGTTGGCCAGGAAAACGCTGGTCAGCCCCGTCACCCCGAGCAGGAACGGTGTCGCCAGTTCGCGGAACAGGTAGCGGTCAAGGATCACAGCGCCGCCTCCATGATCTTCCACAGGGTGTCCATGCCCAGACGGTCGCGGGCCGAGACCGGCAGCGGCACATGGCCAAGCTCCCGGCGGATCAGTCCCAGGGCGCGCTGGGCCTGGTTTCGGCTGAGCTTGTCGGCCTTGGTGGCCACGACCTGAAAGGGGATGCCCAGGTGGCTTACCCACTCCACCATATTGTGGTCCAGGGCCGACGGCGGGTGACGGATATCCACCAGAATCACCACCAGACGCAGGCCCGGGCGCGAAGTGAAATATTCCTCCAGCCGCTGGGTCCATTTGCGTTTTTCGGTCTGGGGCACCCTGGCGAAACCGTAACCGGGCAGGTCCACCAGGTGAAAACGTTCGTTGATGCGGTAAAAATTGATTTCCCGGGTTTTTCCGGGAGTGCTGCTGATGCGGGCGATAGCCTTTTTACGCCCCACCATGGCATTGAGCAGGCTGCTCTTGCCGACGTTGGAACGTCCGGAAAAGGCCACATCGGGCAGTTCCCCTTCCGGGTAACCGGCGGGACTGACCGCCCCGGTGACGAACTCGACCTGGGTGACCCGCAACCGCTTACCGCACCAGCAAGGGGGCGACGTCCACCCCGGGATCGGCCAGACGGTGCAGATCCTCCGGGCGTACCGCGCCGCGCTCGGTGATGATGGCGGCGATGTAGCGGGCGGGGGTGACGTCAAACGCCGGGTTGAACACTTTTACCCCTTCCGGGGCGATCTGCGTCTGTCCAAACACACGGGTAATTTCGTGCCCTGGCCGCTCCTCAATGGGAATCTGGGCGCCGCTGGCGATGGAAAAATCCACGGTGGACAGGGGGGCGGCCACGTAGAACGGGATGTTGTGCTCGCGGGCCAGAATGGCCACACCGTAGGTACCGATCTTGTTGGCGGCGTCACCGTTTCTGGCGATGCGGTCCGCCCCCACCACCACGGCGCGTACCCGGCCCAGCCCCATGACGTGGGCGGCCATGTTGTCACAGATGAGGGTGACGTCGATGTCGTCCTGCATCAGTTCCCAGGCGGTCAGGCGCGCCCCCTGCAACACCGGACGGGTTTCGTCGGCGTACACCTGAATGGATTTTCCCGCCTCCACGGCGGCGCGGATTACCCCCAGGGCGGTGCCGTAGCCGCCGGTGGCCAGCGCCCCGGCGTTGCAGTGAGTGAGCACGCCGCCGCTGTCCGGCATCAGGTGTGCCCCGGCGGCACCGATGGCCCGGCAGGTGGCGATGTCCTCCTCCAGCATGCGCTGGGACAGGTCTACCAGTTGCTTCTTGAGGTCTGCCACCGGTTTTTCGCAGTTGGTCTTCACATAGCCCATTACCTGTCGCACCGCCCACTCCAGGTTGACGGCGGTGGGGCGCTGGGAGATGAGCATGTCACCAACTCCGGCCAGTTCCCGTGCAAAGTCATCTCCACTGCCCTCCGCAAGGGGGCGTGCGCCCAGGGCCATGCCCATGGCCGCCGCCACGCCGATGGCGGGGGCGCCACGCACCCACAGTTCCTTGATGCCACGGGCCACGGTGGCGGCGTCAGCGCAGGTTACATAGGTCACCTCGGTGGGCAGGCGGCTCTGGTCGAGCATTTCGACGTTGCCGTCTTTCCAGTACAGGGTCGGGGTCATGGGGCGCTCCTCGAGGTCGGTGCCGACGGCTTTGCCGCGGCGGCGGGGGTGGAATGGGTGGAGGTGGCCGCTTCGTAGAGATTCAGCCGGGGGTGTTCATGGGGGGGGCGCGCCTTCCAGCGCTTGTGGCTCCACAGCCAGTATTCGGGGCGCTCGCGGATGATTCCTTCCAGCGCCTCCAGGCAGTTGCGGGTGATTTGCAGAATGTCGGCGGCCTTGTCGTCGCTACACACCACCGGTACCGCTGGCAACAGGCGCGCGCTGTAGGTGCCGTCGCCGTTGGGCAGGCAGGTCATGGGCACAATGGGCGCGCCGCTGGCGCGGGCCAGCCCGGCCAGCGTGTCGGCAGTCGCGGCCTCGACGCCGAAGAAGGGGACAAAAATGCCTTGGGAAAAATTCTGGTCGATGGCAAAGCCGACGATCTCACCGCGCCGCAGCGCCCCCAGTGTCTTGCGGGCGGCACCTTCCTTGTAAATGATGCGGCTGCCGCTGTGGGTGCGCAGTTTTTCCAGCAGGGGATTGGCCCAGGCCGACTGCCGCTTGGCTACGCCGTTTACCGGAGCCAGGCCCATGTACGACATGGCGCTGCCCAGCAGTTCCCAGTTTCCGTAGTGGGAGAGCATCATCAGCATGCCATTTTTTTGCTCCAGCAGGGCGCGGGTGCGCGCCAAATCTTCCTCTGGAACCCGCACGAAATGCTGCCAATTATCGGGACGCAGTCGGGGGATGATGGCAACCATGTCGAACATGCAGCCGATGAAATTCTGGAAACTGCTGGTGGCGATGTGTTCTCGCTCGGCGGGGGACAGGCGATCGCCGAAGGCCAGTTCCAGATTGATCTGGGCGGCGTGACGGCGTTTGCGATGGCGTCGCGCGGCGACGCCGCCGAGAATATTGGCCAAACCCCAGCGCAGCCGCCACGGGGTGTGCCGCAGCAGCCACAGGACCGCCCCCGCAGCGGCAGTCCGGATGCGGTCGGCCGAGGATGGCGTCCCCTTGGTAGGTGTGCGTTCGCTCACGAAAAAAATACGGAAAAAATGGCGTCAGCGTCCGATCCGGAGCGGTCGGGAGCCCATTGTAACATGGTGAAACATGCCGTGCCTTACCCCCTTCCCCCTCATTCACCGGATGGTACGGGTTGCCACATGCCGGAGGGGTTCAATAGTCGTTGCAGGTTGAGCATCTCCAGTTTTCGGGGGGTGGTTGCCCAAGGGGCCACTGGCTCGGGTGTGAGCCGCCGCCAGGTGGTGGTGCGCAGGGCCTGGCCGTCGCTCTCGAACAGCACCGCGCCGTCCCGGTCGGTGCGGGCGATGACCGATCTCTCGGCCTGGTAGCGCTCCAGCACCTCGGTGCGGGGGTGACGGAAGGGGTTGCCCTCGCCGACGCTGATGGCCGCCACCCGTGGATGCACGGCGGCCACGAACTCCGCCGTGCTGGAGCTTGCCGAACCGTGGTGGGGGATTTTGAGCACGTCGGCCCGCAGATCCTGACCACCTTTCAGCAAATCGCGTTCGGCAGCGGCGTTGATGTCGCCGGTAAGCAGAAAACGGTGGTCGCCGTACTCCAGCCGCAACACCAGCGACTGCCCGTTGAGATCAGATTTTTTGCGCATCACGCCGTCGGGGGGGGCCGGGGGGGGATTCAGCACGCTGGCGGTCACCCCGGACAGAGGTTTCAGTGCGTCGTCCCGGAACAGGGGGGTGATGGGACTGCCGGAACCCTCCAGGGCGGTCAGCAGGTCGCGGTGCATGGCGGTGTCGGACTCTGTCCGGCCGCCAGTGTACAGGTGCGGCACGTGAAAATGCCTGACGATGTAAGGCAAGCCGCCCTCGTGGTCCCGCTGGGGGTGTGTGGAGAACAGTGTGAGGTCGTGGATGCCCTGTCGCCACAGCCAGGGGGCCACCGCCATGCGGCCGGTGTCGAAGGCGCCGAAGCGGGGTCCACCGTCCACCAGAAAGGCATCACCGGAGGGTCCGATCACCACCACCGCATCGCCCTGATCCACGTCCAGCACCGCCACCCGCAACAGGCCGGTGGGGGGGGAGGGGTGCAGGGCGTGTTGCCAGGCGAGCAGGAATACCAGTGCGCCGTGCAGTACGGCGGGTCGCGCCAGATGGGAGCGTCCCAGCCATGCCAGCAGTGCAGCCGCGTAGGTGAAGGCCAGCAACGGTGCGGGGGGGGGCGTCACCGGCAACATGGCTCCCGGCAGGGCGGCAAAGGCGGACACGGCGCGGATGAACTCTGTCAGCAGCCAGTCTACCGCCCCGGAGAGGGGCAGATGGCCGACCAGGGGGGCGGCCACGGCAGCGGCCAGAGTGAACGGTAGCACCGCCACCCCCAGCAGGGGCACCAACACCAGATTGGAGAGGAATCCGGCCCAGTTCACCTGCCCGAAATGCCACGCCACCAGCGGTCCGGTGGCCAGCCCGGCGGCCAGTGTAACCGTTCCCAGACCGCGTGCGGAACGCAGGACGCGGGCACGCCAGGTGCGGGGGGTGTCAGAATCCGGCGGTGGCGGCAGGGTCAGCAGGATGGCCAGTACCGCAATGAAGGACAACTGGAACGACGCTTGCCCCAGGGCCCGGGGGTCCACGGCCAGAATCAGCAGGGCAGCCACGGAAAGCGAGGTGATTCCGTGGGCGTCGCGCCGCGACAGCAGAGCCAGGGTCACCATCCACACCATGATCAGGGAGCGCACGGTGGGCGGGCTGCCCCCGGACAGCAAGGCGTAGCCGGTGGCCACCGCCAGCGCCGCGCCACCGGCGACCTGGCGCGGGGTGATGTGGATGGTCAGGTGCAGCAGCAGGCGATGGGGTAGGCGGGTCACCAACACGCGCACCAGCAGGAACACCACGCCGGCCACCAAACCCAGGTGGGAGCCGGAGATGGACAACATGTGGGCGACCCCGGCGGCCTGAAAGCGGTCGCGGAGATCGCTGCCGAGGCCGCCGGTCTCACCGATGGACAGGGCGGCCAGAAGGGCCGCGGGCTGGGGAGAAAGGGCCGCATCCATGGCGGTGCGCATGGCTTCGCGCCAGCGTTGCAGGCTGGTGGCAATTCCGGGGATGGGGTGGCGGATCACGACCAGCCGGGCTTTTTTTCCTAATGTTGCGCGCACCCGTATTCCCTGGCGCCATTGGTGGGCGGCGTAATCAAATCCCCCCGGATTGTGCAGGGAGGGGATGGGGCGCAGGGTGGCTTGGGCGGTGAATTGGTCCCCCCAGTGCAGGGGGGGAGACCGGGGGAGATCGGGTGCTAGGTCCGGTGCAATTTTTTTGGCGATTCCCAACACGTTTTCCGGCGGGTAGTAGTTGACGCGGAGGCGCCCCGAGACTGGTATCACCCCGGCTCCCGTGTCCACTGTCAGGGCTTCGGCCAGCAGTTGCACGCGACCGTCGTTTACCTCCGGCAGAGAGGTGATACGGGCGGTGAGAGTGACAGTCCGACCGGCAAAGTGGGAGATGTCGTCGACGGGGATATCCCAGTGCCGATACTGACCATACACCAGTGAAAGGAGTACGGCGGCGTAGAGGATGTGGCCCGTTCGCCCCTGGCCCAGGCCAATGGCGGCCAGTGGCACCAGCAGCAGGCAGGTGAGCAGGGGCAGCCAGGTGAACAGCTCCGCCAGTGCCAGCCCGAGTAGGACGGCGACGGTGAGGGCGATCACCGGGAAATCGCGTATGGGGGCGGTGAGGGGCATGGCCCCTCAAGCTAGCAGAAGGGGGCCGGGAAACACATGGGGAAATGGGAAATGGGAACCGGCGGGGCGGGGAAAGACGGAGCGGAGATGGATGGGGACAAGGCGGGGAGGAGAGAGAGAGGGGACGGCGGTTGCCGCCCCCTCCCGGCGGCGTGTGGGGATCGGATGGATGATCTGCCCACGGTTATGCGGCTTTCTTCAGGTCCACCACCGGCGGATGGGTGGTGGCGCTGTCGGGGCGCTGATGAGTCATGCGGGCGCTCATGGCGAGGAAAAGTCCTGCGCCGATGGCAACGGTGGCAATATAGGAGTAGATGACGGTAAACATGATTGATTGTGTCCTTGTGTCGATGTGTTTTCGGGGGGTGTGATTACGCAGCCCGCTTCAATTCCACCACCGGCGGATGGGTGGTGGTGCTGTCGGGGCGCTGCCGGATCATACGGGCGCTCAGGGCGAGGAACAGGCTCGCGCCGATGGCGGTTGTGAGGATGTAGGCGTAGATGATGGTAAACATGATTGATTGTGTCCTTGTTTCGAAGGTGTTTTCGGGGGTGTGGTTACGCAGCTTGCTTCAATTCCACCACCGGCGGAAGGGTGGTGGTGCTGTCGGGGCGCTGGCGGCTCATGCGGGCACTCAGGGCGAAGAACAGGATGGCGCTCGCGGTGGTGATTGCAAGGTAGGTGTTGATGACGGTGAACATGGTTTTTTTACTCCCTTGGTATTTTTTGCCGTGGGTGGCGGACCGTCCGCAACCCGCGTATGGGCAAAGAATACAGGGGCAAGCTGAACTGCCCATGAACGCCACGCGAGTTTTTTATTAATTTGTGGAAGGACGGCTAAAAGCCGTCCCGGAGGGGCAGGCGGGGCGCCTTCCGGACAGGTCAGGCAGGTGAGTCGGGTAGGCCGAGTCTGGCGGGTAGGCCAAGGCCGCCAGGAAAACCCGGATTATTTGTCGTGGCAGACCAGGCAAAGGTCAGGGGGCATGGCCCGCAGGTAGGGGGCCACCCGGTTACTGTGGGGGTTGTGGCAGGAGTCGCACTCCACCTTTCCGGACCGGGTGCGCACCGCGCCAAAGCGCATTGCATCCGTGTCGGCCACCTGATAGTAGCGCGAGGTGGGGCCGGTGGGGAGAACCAGTTCACCCTCCCGCAGGTCGGGCACGGCCCAGTACTGGCGGTGCTGGGGCAGGGGGGTGGGCATCACCCAGTTACCCCGGATGTTCCTGGGATAGGTCAGGCGCACTGGATGGTCGGGTGATTTGCTGCCGCCGTGCTCCCGGGTCACCAGTTCGCCCTTTTGCTGGTGCACGCCTACGGCCAAGCCACCGTCGTGGCACTCCAGGCAGGCACTGGAGGGGTCGGCCACCTTGCCAGGGGCCACGAAGGAAGGACCGCCGAACACGCCGCTGGCCCAGCCGCCACCCCACAGGGGGGACGCCACCAACTCGTCGCCAGAGGGGGTGTTGGTGGCCATGTGGCACCCCAGGCACGGGTCGCCGTTCAGGGTGGAAAAATCGTGGGTGGTACCGTGTATCTCCTGGCGATAGGGGGGCTCCGCCGCCACCGACAGACCGGCCCAGCCCAGCAACCACGAGCCGATCAATATTTGTATCGACATCCGGACCAGTGCGCGGAGCGGTGGCAGGATTCCCGTATCCAATGCCGGGTGATGCACGGTGTGATGGAACATGCGTGGCGGTGTCATGACTCCTCCACTCCTACCTGGCCAAGGATGGTGTCGAGCATTTCCTGTGCGAGGGTACGGATGGTGCCCTCGTCGGGACCTTCGAGCATTACCCGTACCAGCGGTTCGGTGCCGGAGTAGCGCACCAGCATGCGCCCGCTGGTGCCGAGCTTGTCCTCGATGGCGCGTCGGGTGCGCACCACCACCGGGATTCCATCCAGATCCGGCTTACGCGCCACCCGGCCGCCCAGCAGTACCTGGGGCATGGGAGTCATGCAGTTGGCCAGCGTGGACAGGGGTTGCCCGGAACGCACCATGTAATGACACACCTGCAACGCGGTGATCAGGCCGTCGCCGGTGAGGTTGTGATCCAGAAAGATGATGTGGCCGGACTGTTCGCCGCCAAAATTGAAGCCCCCTGCCAGCATGTGCTCCAGCACATAGCGGTCGCCCACCTGGGTGCGTTCGGTGCGGATTCCGGCCTCGCGCATGGCCAGTTCCAGCCCCAGGTTGCTCATTACCGTGGTGACCAGGGTGTCCTTGGCCAGACGACCATCGCGTTTAAGTTCCTTGGCGCACAGCCCCATCACCTGATCGCCGTCCACCAAATTGCCGCGTTCGTCGGCGAACAGCACCCGGTCGGCGTCGCCGTCGTGGGCCAGCCCCAGGTGCGCCCCGTGGGTCATGACTGCCTGTTGCATGGCATCCGGATACAGGCAGCCACATCCGGCGTTAATGTTGGTGCCGTCGGGTTTCACTCCCAGGGGAATGATTTCGGCGCCCAGTTCCTGGAACACCATGGGGGTGACCCGATAGGCGGCACCGTGGGCGCAATCCACCACCACCTTGAGGCCGGAAAAATCAAAACCCTTGGGCAGGGTGGCCTTGACGTATTCCACGTAGCGGCCCACCGCATCCTCGATTTTCGAGGCCTTGCCGATGTCGGTAGCGGTGGGACGAATGGCGTCCAGGTCACCGGAAAAAATCAGCCGCTCAATCTCCCGCTCCATTTCGTCCGGCAACTTGAGGCCGTCACGGGAGAAGAATTTGATGCCGTTGTCCTCGTAGGAATTGTGGCTGGCGGAGATGACCACTCCGGCATCGGCGCGCAGGCTCTTGGTAATGACGGAAATGGCGGGTGTGGGCATGGGGCCCACCAGGATCACATCCACCCCCATGGAACAGATGCCGCTGGTAAGTGCAGTCTCCAGCATATAGCCGGACAGGCGGGTATCCTTGCCGATGACGATCTTGTGGCGGCCCTTGCGGTTTTTGAAAAGATAGGCGATGGCGCGACCAAGCTTCAGCGCCATCTCGCTGGTCATCGGATCCACGTTGGCGGTACCGCGGATACCATCTGTGCCGAACAGTTGTCTCACGCGGCTGTCACGTCCTTCGGGGCTGTCACCAGGTGGGGGGCATCAAACTGCCATCGGAGCAGGCGGCCAAGGCGGTCCAACGGCCAGCCTAGCGGTCACTGTCCACAAGGCTGATCGTAACATAAATAGGCTGTTGTCCGACCGGTTCCAGGTCGCGGCCCTGCAGATCCAGACGCACTTCGCGGCGCAATGACTGGGTGAGACCGCTGATATCCACCGCCTGGGTGGCCAGGGATCGCAGTCCCTGAAAGGCACTTTCGCCCCCGGTGAGGGTCACCTCGGGGGGGTCCACGACCACGGCCCCCAGGCGTTTTCCCCGTTCCGGCTTGCCGGTGATCTCGGCCTTGATACGGAAACTGCGGGACATGCGCTGCTCAATGTTGACCCGTACCTGGCGCGGCACCAGATCCACCACATCGGTACGACCGGTGCCCGCCACGTCGGCGGGTGTGAGGGGGATCCACTGGTCGCCGGGTACGGCATCGGCAAGCCGCAGATTAACCCAAACATGGCGGGCCTGGATGCGCTGCAATTCGGCGTCCAGGCCGCGAACTCGCACGTCGGCCCGCTCTTCTCCCTGAGCGCTCAGCACCATCCCGGCAGGCAAATCCGCCGGCACGACGGGAACGGCAAAAGTCACCTCGGTCTGGCCTCGGGCATTGACGTGCAGCCACAGCACAAACGCCACCCCGACGCTGAACAGCTTGAGGGGCAGGTTTTCGCGCCAGGCCGGGGGCAGCCTTTTCCACAGTGGGGAAATGCGCCAGGTGATTTTCAGCCATTCCGGGTGAGTGTGCCAGGGCCACTTCATTTGCCGCCCCCCGCATTCCAGCCGCGCAGGCGGATCGGCCACCGTGGCGAGGTGTCGGCACCTCCAAGCAGGCGGGTCAGTTCCATGTGCAACGCGGTGGCGTCCAGGTCTGGTATCAAGTGGCCACCCACCGCCAGGGAGATGTGTCCCCGCTCCTCGGAGATCACCAGCACCACGGCGTCAGTTTCTTCGGTCAGTCCGATGGCAGCGCGGTGCCGGGTGCCCAGCGAGGGATCGGGAACGCGCAACGCGATAGGCAAAAAGCAGCCCGCAGCCACTACCCGGCCGTCGTGCAGGATGGCGGCGCCGTCGTGGATTGGAGAGGCCGAATTGAAAATGGTCAGCAGCAGGTCCTTGGAGATCAAGGCGTCCATGCGGGTACCCACTTCCACCAGATCCAGCAGGCGGGTTTCGCGTTCCAGGACCAGGATGGCCCCTGTGCTGTGCCCGGCCAGGGCCACTGCCGCACGCACCAGTTCATCCACCATCAACGGGGTTTCACCGGAGGAAAGAAGGCGGGCAAAGGGGTTGCGGCCGAATTGGGCCAGTGTGCGGCGGATCTCCGGGGCGAACAGGATGATGAGAGCCAGCATGATCTGGCTCCAGAAGCTGGTGACCAGCCAGTCCAGGGTATGCAGTCCGAGCTGATTGGCGGTGACCAGCACGCCGAGCAGCAGACCGATGCCGATCATCATGCGCAGGGCCCGGGTACCCTTGATGATCAACAGGACGCGGTAGCAGATGTAGCTTACCAGCAGGATGTCCACCACATCCTGGGGAAAGCGGAAATTTTGCAGGGATTGCCACATCAGGCGTTGCGAATGGCGTCGATGACGCGGGTTACCTGGGTCATTTCGCGTACCGCATGGACACGCACCACCCGTGCTCCGTGGGCGATGGCCCAGGCCACGGTTGCAGCGGTGCCCCACTCTCGCCGGGCCGGGTCGGGCTGCTCCAGGATGCGGCCGATGAAGGATTTGCGGCTGCTACCTACCACCACCGGCAGTCCGGTGCGGGTTAACTGTGACAGCCCTTTGAGCAATAACAGGTTGTGCGTGGTGTCCTTGCCGAAGCCCAGCCCCGGATCCAGGGCGATGCGGTCGCGGCGGATGCCTGCGGCGATGGCGGCGCGGACGCGCCCTTCGAGGTAGTCTGCCACTTCGCCCACCACGTTGTGGTATTCGGGGTGGTCCTGCATGGTGCGTGGTTCGCCCCGCATGTGCATCAACACCACCGGCACCTCCAGTTCGGCGCAGGTGGCAGCCATTTCAGGGTCGAGGGTGAAGGCCGAAACGTCGTTTACCGCGTCGGCGCCTGCGGCAATGGCGGCGCGGGCTACTGCCGCCTTGGTGGTATCGATGCTGATGGGCAGGGAGACGCCTGCGGCGCGCAAGGCCTGAATCACTGGCACCACGCGGCGGATCTCTTCGTCCACATCCACCGGTCGGGCGCCGGGACGGGTGGATTCGCCGCCCAGGTCGAGTAAGTCGGCCCCGTGTGTGGCCAGTTCCAGGGCATGGGCCACGGCCTGTTGGGGATGAAAAAAGTTTCCGCCGTCGGAAAAGGAATCGGGGGTGACGTTGAGCACTCCCATGAGGGCGGTGCGCCGGGCGGGTAACAGCCGTTCCCAGCCGGGGCGGTCCGGTGCTGCGTCCGGGGAATGGTCCGGTGCGGGTGTCGCAGCCGGGACGGGCGCAGGGGGGGGGGACGCCGTGCGTGCCGCCATGGGGTCTCCTTTACGCCGGGGTGGCGGCGATGCCCTGTTGGGAGAGAATTTCGTCCAGGTCCGCCGAGTCCAGGGTTTCCCTTTCCACCAGTGCCTCGGCAATCGCAATCAGGGCGTTGCGATGGTCGGTGATAAGTTTTTTGGCGCGGGTGTAGTTGTCTGTCACCAGCTGCTTCACTTCCTGGTCGATGGCCACTGCGGTGGCCTCACTGTAATCCCGGTGCTGGGAGATTTCGCGACCGAGGAAAATTTCCTCCTGGGCACGGCCGTAGGACAGGGGTCCCATGGCTTCGCTCATGCCCCACTGGGTGACCATCTTGCGCGCCAGTTCGGTGGCGCGCTCAATATCGTTGCCCGCACCGGTGCTGACGCGACCGATGAAAACTTCCTCGGCGATGCGGCCACCCATCAGGATTGCCAGGTTGTTGATGAGGAAGTCTTTGTAATAGGTGTAACGGTCTTCCTTGGGCAACTGCATGGTGACACCCAGTGCCTGGCCGCGTGGAATCACCGTGACCTTATGTACCGGGTCGGTGCCTGGCAGCAGGCGGGCGACCAGGGCGTGACCGGCCTCGTGGTAAGCGGTGTTGCGTTTCTCTTCTTCGCTGAGCACGGCGCTTTTGCGCTCCACGCCCATGATGATCTTGTCCTTGGCGTCCTCGAAATCGAGCATCTCCACCTGGCTTTTGCCACGCCGGGCGGCCAGAAGTGCGGCCTCGTTGACCAGGTTTTCCAGGTCGGCACCGGAGAATCCGGGGGTGCCACGGGCGATGATCTCCAGGTTCACTTCGGGGGCCAGGGGCACCTTTTTGGTATGCACCTTGAGCACTTCGACGCGGCCCTTGATGTCGGGACGGCCCACATACACCTGACGGTCAAACCGGCCGGGGCGCAAAAGTGCCGGGTCGAGCACGTCCGGGCGGTTGGTGGCGGCCACCAGAATCACCCCTTCGGTGGCCTCGAAGCCGTCCATCTCCACCAGCAACTGGTTGAGTGTCTGCTCGCGCTCGTCGTGGCCGCCGCCCAGCCCTGCCCCACGCAGACGGCCCACGGCGTCGATCTCGTCGATAAAAATGATACACGGGGCGTGCTTGCGCCCCTGCTCGAACAGGTCGCGCACGCGGCTGGCGCCGACGCCCACGAACATTTCCACGAAGTCGGAACCGGAAATGGACAAAAACGGCACCCCGGCCTCACCGGCGATGGCCTTGGCGAGCAGGGTCTTGCCGGTACCGGGGGGGCCGACCACCAGCACGCCCTTGGGAATGCGGCCACCGAGTTTCTGGAACTTGGGCGGGTCCTTGAGGAATTCAACGATCTCCTGTACCTCGACCTTGGCCTCGTCCACCCCGGCCACGTCGGCGAAGGTGACCTTTTTCTTGTCTTCCGACAGCACCTGGGCACGGCTTTTGCCAAAGCTCATGGCGCGGTTGCCGCCGGACTGCATCTGGCGGATGAAGAAGACCCACAGGGCGATGATCAGCAGCATCGGCCCCCAGGACAGCAGGAAGGTAACGTACCAGGGGCTCTTGTCCGCCGGGCGCACGGTGATGCGCACCTGCTGGCCACGCAGCTTGGGCAGTAACTCCGGATCCTGCGCCGTGTAGGTGCGGAACTGGGTGCCGTCCTTGGTGTGGCCGGTGATGGTGTTTTCCTTGATCACCACATCGGCAATCTGTCCCGCTTCCACTGCGGCCATGAATTCGGAGAACGGCTTGTCCTCTTCTGCCGGGTTGTTCGGCACGCTGGACAGGTTGATGACCAGAACCATGAGCAGCCCGATGATGATCCACAGGGCCAGGTTCTTGTGCTTTGGATTCATTTGTGGTTCTTGTGCCATCACTCGCCGGCGGCTTAAAGGGAAGGGTTGATCGTAACACACCCCCGGGGGGTGCTCAACCGGAGCTGGGGTGGGAGCCTTCACCCTCTGGATTATCCAGCGATGCGATATAGGGCAGGTTGCGGTAGCGTTCGTTGTAGTCCAGGCCGTAGCCCACCACAAACAGGTCGGGGATGGTGAAGCCGATGTAGTTGACCGGCACCTCCATGCGGCGCCGACTGGGCTTGTCCAGCAGGGTGCAGGCGGAGAGTGATGCCGGATTTTTGGTGAGCAGCATCTTCTGCAGGTAACGCATGGTGACACCGGAATCCACGATATCCTCGATGATCATCACGTGACGGCCCTGCATGTCATCGATAAACTCCGGCTGGGCGATGGTGCGCACCTCGCCGCTGGTGGCGGTGCGACCAGCGTAGGATTTGACCTGGATGAAATCCATTACCACCGGTACCTGAATGTGGCGCACCAGATCGGTGTAGAACATGGCCGCCCCCTTGAGCACGCCGATGGCGAGAATTTCGCGCCCCTCGTAATCCCGGGATATCTGCAATGCCAGTTGGCGGATGCGGTCGGACAAGGTTTTGGCGTCGATCAGCGCCTTGCCGAATTTACGCTCCGTCACCGCTTTTCTCCTGTTCATGGGGCGAGTGTCCTTGTCCGCAAGGCCAGGGACAGGTGTCCATCCCGGGGGCTGTTCAGGCTATTTTTTACCATAAAGCGCGCATCCTGTCGCATCCCCACCACCCACAACAGCCCTTCCGGGGCCTCCACCAGCGGCACGCGGTCCCGCTGCGGGCGCGGCACCCGGGTATCGATGAAATAATCCTGGAGCTTTTTGTGCCGCCCGCCCATGCCCGCGGGGCAAAAGCGGTCGCCGGGGCGGCGTGAGCGCACCACGAGGGGGCCGCTGAAGGCTGCCACATCGAACCACACCCAGCCGTCGTCCGGCGCCAGACCGGCCCCCCCGGTGCGGGCCTCGATGGCGAGCCCGGCCCAAGGCACGGGAGTTTCCCCCGGCACCTGTAGCGGAACGGCGGAGGCCGTTTGTTGCGTCCGGGAGTTCGGCGTCTGGGTTGCCGGAGCGCCGGGGGTGGTCAGCCACAGGGAGCCGGAGCGGGCGTCGGCGCGCACCCCGCCGGGCAGGTCAAGATGGCGTCCGCCGCCTTTGCGGAACAGATCGCGCAGGGCCTCTACATGGGTCAGGTGGGGGGGGCGTCCGGCCAGTTCCCCAAGGGCACGACGCAATACGCGCCGCGCCAGCGCCGGGGGCAGGGAGGCCAGCCGGGCCGCGTCCATGCGCAGGCCGCCGGGGATCGGCCGCGCCAGTTCGGCGTAGTGGCCGGACGCTGCCTCCTCCAGCCAGGCGTGGTCGTCCGCCAGCAGTCCGGCGGTACGCGACAGGGTGGTGGCGATGGCCGGGTTGAGGGCGCGCAGCACCGGCATCACCTGGTGGCGGATGCGGCCACGCGGGTAGCGCTGGTCGCGGTTGCTGGAGTCCTCCACGTGGGTCAGCCCGTGTTCCCGGGCGTACTGTTCCAGGGCCGCGCGGGTCTCTCCCAGCAGGGGTCGGATCAGCGGGCCGTTTTGCCTGGCCATGCCGGACAGCCCGCCGCTGCCTGTGCCACTGGCCAGCCGCAGCAGCATGGTTTCGCCCTGGTCGTCGGCGTGGTGGGCGGTGGCGATGCGTTCCGCGCCACAGGCGGCGGCGGCCTCGCGCAGGAAGGCATGGCGCACGCGGCGGGCGGCGGTGTGTGGAGATTCTCCCGACTGACGCCGCACCTCACGGCGTTCGGTCATCAATTTCACCCCCAGCCTGGCGCACAGGCCCACGCAGAAGCTCTGGTCACGGTCGGCCTCGGCTCCGCGCAGGCCGTGGTGCAGGTGGGCGGCGCTCACCTTTACCCCCCGTAGCGGGGCCAGGTCCACCAGCAGATGCAGCAGCACTACCGAATCCAGCCCGCCGGACAGGGCCACCAACACGCGACCACCGGGGGGGAGCAGCGGAGGGTGCGCCGCGAGGGTGGCGCGTAGCCGCAGGTGGAGGGGGTAACGCGGGGGCGTAGACACTAGGGTGTCCCCATGGCTGCGCCCGCTTTCAGCAGGTGGCGCGCAGCCTCCAGGTCCTGGGCGATCTGCAGCTTGAGCGCCTCGGCGCCCTCGAAGGTCATCTCCGGGCGCACCCGGTCCACAAAATCCACGCGGATGCGGTGCTCGTAAAGATCGCGGAAGTCGTCCAGCAGGTGAACCTCGATCAGCCGCGTCACCTCCAGAAAGGTGGGACGGGTGCCAATGTAGACAATGGCGTCGTGCCGGGACGGGGGAGCGGGGGGAACCGGGGCGTCGGCGGGGTGTCCGGGGGACGGCGTGTCCCGGGAGGCGGGTTCCCACACCGCCACGCGGGCGACGTAAACGCCGTTCTCGGGCACCAGTTCCTCGGGAATTTCCAGATTGGCGGTGGGATAGCCCAGTTCCCGGCCCCGGGCGCGGCCCGCGACCACCTTGCCCTTCAGGCAGTATGGCCGGGCCAGCATGAGGCTGGCCTGGGCCACATCGCCCCGGCGCAGCAGGGCGCGCACCCGGGACGACGACACGCGTTGGCCGTCGGTGGTGAACACGTCCTGGGCCGAGACCCGGAAGCCGTAGCGGCGCCCCAGTTCAGTGAGGGTTTCCACGTTACCGGAGCGGCCCATGCCGAATTTGTAGTTGCCACCCACGAACACCTCACGCACGCTCAGGGGCGACAGCACCCGGCGCACGAACTGTTCCGGCCCCAAGGCCGAAAACGCCTCGTCGAAATGCAGGCAGACGGTCAGGTCCACGCCGAGGACGGCAAACTGCTCGGCCTTGTCTTCGAAGGTGGTGAGCATGTCGTGGGGCAGGTCGGGGCGTAAAAGCAGGGTGGGGTGCGGGTCGAAGGTGAGCACCGCCGTCTCGCGTCCGGTGGCGCGAGCCTGGGCCACGGCGGCCGCCAGCACCTTGCGGTGCCCCAGGTGCACGCCGTCGAAATTGCCGATGGCCAGCACCCGGCCAAGGGATGCCGCCGGCACCTGATCCACATGACGGGCGATGCGCATGGTGTAATCCGGCGTGGGCTGCCTAGGCCAGCAGCCGGGCCGCCTCCTTGGCGTGATAGGTGAGGATCAGATCGGCCCCGGCACGGCGCATGGCCAAAAGGGTTTCCAGCATCACCCGGTCGCCGTCGATCCACCCGGCGCGGGCGGCGGCCTTGACCATGGCGTACTCACCGGACACGTTGTAGGCCGCCAGGGGCACGTCGCATACCTCGCGCACGGCGCGCAGAATGTCCAGGTAGGCGAGGGCGGGTTTGACCATCACCATGTCCGCCCCCTCTTCCAGATCGATGAGGGTTTCGCGCACCGCCTCGCGGGCGTTGGCCGGGTCCATTTGATAGCTGCGCCGGTCGCCGAATTGCGGGGTGGAATCGGCGGCGTCACGGAATGGGCCGTAGTAGGCACTGGCGAATTTAGTGGAGTAAGACAGGATCGGCGTCTGCTCGAACCCCCCCTTGTCCAGCCCCTCGCGAATGGCCGCGACGCGGCCGTCCATCATGTCCGAGGGGGCCACGATGTCGGCCCCGGCGCGGGCGTGGGAGACGGCCTCCTTCACCAGCAGTTGCACGGTGGGGTCGTTGTCCACCTGTTGCTCTCCCCGGGTGTCCCTGATGACGCCGCAGTGGCCGTGGTCGGTGTATTCGCACAGGCACACGTCGGTAATGACGGTCAGCTCCGGCACCGTCTTCTTGATGGCGCGCACTGCTTGCTGGACCACGCCGTTATCGTCCCAGGCGCCGGAGCCGGTAGCATCCTTGTGCTCGGGGATGCCGAACAGGATTACTGCCGGTATGCCCAGGGCGCGCACCTCTTCGCACTCGCGCGCGATCTGGTCCACCGACATCTGGTAGACGCCGGGCATGGAAACCACCTCGTTTTTCACCCCCTCGCCAGGCACTGCGAACAGGGGGTAGATGAAGTCGTCCGGCGACAGGCGGGTTTCCCGCACCATGCGGCGCAGTGATTCGGTGCGCCGCAGGCGGCGCGGGCGGGGCATGGAAACGAAGCTCATGGTGTGTCTCCTTGCGTGTCTGGCGCGTGGCCACCGCGTTGGTGACGCGGGCCGAGAGTGGCGGCGTCGGTACGGATGGCGTCCACCAGAGCCGCAACGGCGGGGGTATCGGGTTGCAGGTGTACGGTCAGGCCCAGTTCGCGGCAGGTGGCGGCGGTCACCGGGCCGATGGCGCAGGTACGGGCCGGAGCCAGCGTGGCACGGAAGGCGGCATCCCCCAGCAGCCGGTGCAGGTTGCGCACTGTGGAAGAACTGGTAAACACGGCATAGTCCAGGGGCGCGGCCAGCAGCCGTTCCCGGTCCAGCGTCTCCGGCGCCTCGCTGCGGTAGGCGGTCACCTGCTCCACGCGGGCACCGTGGGCGGCGAGGGTCTCGGGCAGCACCGGACGGGCCTGGGCGGCCTGCACCAGCAGGATGTTCTGGTCCTTGACGCCCTGCTCCACCAGCGCGGTGGCCAGCCCTTCGGCACGGGCGTCGGCGGGTACCAGATCGGCGTGGATGCCGTGGTTGGCCAGGGCGCGCGCGGTCTCGGTCCCCACTGCGGCGATGCGCACTCCGGCCAGGGCGCGGCTGTCCTTTCCGTGTTGCCCGAGGCTGGCGAACAGGGAGTCCACGCCGTTGGCGCTGGTGACCACCAGCCACCGGTACTTGTCCAGCGCGGCGGTGGCGGCGTGCAGCGGAGCCGGGTCGTCGGGGGGCACGATGCGGATGGTGGGTACCGCCACCACGTCGGCGCCGGCGCGGTCCAGTGCGCGGGCGAGCTGTCCCTGCTGTCCGGCGGCTCGGGTGACCAGAATGCGGCGTCCGAACAGGGGCAATGACTCGAACCAGTTGATCTGTTCCCGCAGGGTCACCACCTCGCCCACCACGATCAGGGCCGGGGGCTGCAACCGGGCCTCCTCCACCCGCTGCGCCAGGTTGTCGAGGGTGCCGCTGACGGTGTGCTGGGCCGGGTGGGTGCCCCAGCGGATGGCCGCCGCCGGGGTGTCGGGGGACAGTCCCCCGGCGATCAGCCGCCGGGCGATATGGGGAAGGCGCTTGATGCCCATGAAGAACACCAGGGTGCCGCCGGTGCGGGCCAGTTCATCCCACTGCACCCGGGTGTCGGGGCGGGACGGATCTTCCTGACCGGTGACAAAGGTGACGGTGGCGTTCAGGCCCCGGTGGGTGAGGGGGATGCCCGCGTAAGCGGTGACGGCGGTGGCGGCGGTGACGCCGGGCACCACCTCGAAGGGCACCCCGGCACTGGCCAGAGCCGCCGCCTCCTCGCCCCCGCGCCCGAAGATGAACGGATCGCCGCCCTTCAGGCGCGCGACGGTGAGGCCCCGCTGCGCCCGTTCCACCAGCAGGGCGTTGATATCCTCCTGGCGCATGTGGTGGTTGCCGTGGCGCTTGCCCGCGTATACCCGCTCCACCTCCGGGGCCAGGGACTCCAGCAGGGCCGGGTTGGCCAAGTAGTCATACACTACCACCTGCGCGGCCTCCAGGCATTCCAGCCCCTTGACGGTGATCAGGCCAGGGTCGCCGGGACCGGCGCCAATCAGGTAGACGGTGCCCGTCCTGCTCATTTGCCGTCTTCCAGTTCCCGTCCGTAGACCTCTGTCAGGATGTCACGGCCACCTGCGGCCAGCACGGCCTCGGCCAGTTCCCGCCCCAGCCATTCGCAGTCGGCGGCAGGGGACTCGGCGGTCTTGCGGACCAGCCGCTTGCCATCCACACTAGCCACCAGTCCGGTAAGTTGCACGTTGGTGCCGTCGGTGGTCCGCCCCAGCGCCGCGATGGGTACCTGGCAGCCACCTTCCAGACGCAACAGGAAGGCGCGCTCGGCCTTGACGCACAGGGCGGTGTGGGGATCGCGGAACAGGTCCAGCACCGGGGTCAGGCGGGTGTCGCCGACACGGGATTCGATGCCCAGCGCTCCCTGTCCCACGGCGGGCAGGCAGATGTCGGGATCAAGGTACTCGCGCACCCGGTCGGCCCACCCCAGACGGCGTACCCCGGCGGCGGCCAGGATGATGGCGTCGTACTCCCCTTCGTCCAGCTTGCGCAGGCGGGTGTCCACATTGCCACGCAGCACTTCCACCCTGAGGTCGGGGCGGCGCGCCAGAATCTGGCTGCGGCGGCGCAGGGAACTGCTGCCGACGCGGGCGCCCCGGGGCAGGGTGTCCAGACTGGCGTGGTGGCCGGAGATCAGGGCGTCACGGCAGTCCTCGCGCTCGGGAATGGCGGACAGTTCCAGCCCGGCGGGGAGCTCGGCGGGGACGTCCTTCATGGAATGCACGGCCAGATCGGCGCTGTGGTCCAGCAGGGCTTCCTCGATCTCCTTGACGAACAGCCCTTTGCCGCCCACCTGGGCCAGGGGCACGTCGGTAATGCGGTCGCCGGTGGTCTTGATGATGTTCAATTCCACGCGCACTTGTGGAAAGTGCTGGCGGATGCGGTCTTTCACCCAGTTGGCCTGCCACAGGGCGAGTTGGCTGCCACGGGTGGCGATGGTGATGGTTGCGGGGGGCGTCTCGGGCTTGGTCACGGAGTACACACCTGTTGCGGGTTAACGGGGCCGGCCGCGCGAGGCGCTCCGGGGGAGGGGGTCCGGCAGGGGATCCGGGGGACTGTCGGCCGCATTGCCGACCGGGCTGTCGGGTGGGGCGTCTGCCGGGGTTTCGGTTGGAGCCTGCCGTTCCGGCAGGGCGAACAGCTTGCGGGTGATTTCCACCATCTCCTGACTGTCCCGGTCCTGGGCTTCGCGGCGCAGGCTGGTGAGGGGATTGTGGAGCAGCTTGTTGATGATGGAGGCGGCCAGCCCGCGCACCAGTTCGCGCTCTTTTTCCGACAGGTTCGGCAACTTGCCCAGCACGCGCTCGGCCTCGGAGCGGGCGATGGCGTCGGCGTGCTCGCGCAGAGCGGTGATGGTGGGCACCACGTCCAGGGTGCGCAGCCAGCGGGCGGTGGAGTCCACCTCTTCGTCCACGATGCGCTCGGCCTTTCTGGCCTCTTCGCGGCGTTCCGCCAGGTTGGATTCCACCACCTGCTGAAGATCGTCGATGTCGTACAGGTAGACGTCGTTGACGCGGTTGACGTCGGGGGCGATATTGCGCGGAACCGAAATGTCGATCAGGAACATGGGGCGGTGCTTGCGGGCGCGGATGGTGCGCGTCATCAGGTCACGGCCGATCACATAGTCGGGGGCGCCGGTGGAGCAGATGACGATGTCGGTCTCCACCAGTTCGGTGGGGAAGGCGTCGAAGGGCACGGCACGCACCGTCACCGGTTCTGCGTCGGCCTCGCCCGGCTTCCGGCTGCTGGTGCCGATCTCGGCGCTCAGGCGGGTGGCAAGGCTCTGTGCGTTTTCCAGTGTGCGGGTGGAGATCACCACGTCGCGCACCCCGGCGCTGATCAGGTGGCGCAGGGCCAGTTCCGCCATTTCTCCGGCCCCGAGCAGCATCACGCGCTCGCGGGAGACATCGGAAAATACCTTGAGCGCCAGTTCCACTGCGGCGTAGCTGACCGATACCGCGCTCTGGGCGACGGCGGTTTCGGTACGCACCCGCTTGGCTACCGAGATGGCCTTCTTGACCACCTTGTTGAGCACCATGCCGCTGCTGCGGCAGGACAGGGCGGCCTCGAAGGCGTCCTTGAACTGGCCGAGGATCTGCGGCTCCCCCAGCACCATGGAATCGAGGCTGGAGGCGACCCGGAACATGTGGCCGATGGCGTCGTTGCCGGGATAGTGGTACAGGTGTGGCAAAAGGTGGGCGGGGGTGGTGTCGCCGGCCCGGCGGGCAAAGAATTCGGAAATACCCGAAAAGCCGTCCTCGGCGGTGTCGGCCACTGCGTACACCTCCACCCGGTTGCAGGTGGAGAGCACCATGGCCTCGCGTACAGCGCCGTCACCGGTGAGTTGGCGGCAGGCCTCCGGGAGCGCCTCCGCCCCCAGGGCCAGACGCTCGCGCACCTCCACCGGGGCGGTTTTGTGGGACAGTCCGACGACGATCAATTGCACTCTGGCGGATCCTCCCCGGAGGCTCAAAAATGCCGGTGCTCGCCGAGCACCACATCAATGCCCATGAAGCTGAGCATGACCGCGAGAAACCCGGCGATGGCCAGATACGCCCCGCGCTGGGCGCGCATCCCCAGCCAGTAACGCCCCAGCAGCATGAGCAGGTAAAACCCCCACACCAGCAGGCTGACGGTTTCCTTGGGGGTCCATTCCCAGTAGTGGCCCCACACATACCGCGCGCCGATGGCCCCGGACAGCAGCCCCAGTGTGGTGAGGGGGAAGCCCCCCAGAACGCCCCTGGCGATCATGGCGTCGCACACCTCCAGGGGCGGCAACTGGGCGTACAGGTTGCCAAAGTGCTTGCTCTTTAGCAGGCGCATCTGGATGACATACATGATGCCGGCCAGAAACGAGATGCAGAACGCCACAGCTCCCAACACCATCAGTGAGGTATGCAGGGTCAGGCCCAGCCCCTGCAGGCGTGGATCGAGGGGGGCTGCGGAGGTGCGCAACAGGGCCGCGGCGAACACCGACAGGAATGCCAGCGGCACCGCGAACGCCCCCAGCACATGGATGCGCAGGCGGAAATCGAACAGCAGGAACACCAGAATCAAGGTCCACGAAAAGAACGACGCCGCCTCGTAGGCGGTGGTGACGGGAAATCCGCCCAGTTCGCGCCAGCGCACCGTGAGGGCGGCGGTGTGGAAGACAAACCCCGCCAGCGTGCCACCGAGGGCTGCCGCCAGCAGCGTTTCGCGGCGGCCGCTGCCCGGCAGATAGACGAGGAACAGTACCGCCGCGATCAGGTAGGCGGTCATGGCCAGTTCAAAATAGAGGACGTTCACGATCCCTTGCTCGTGCCGGTGCTTCTCAATAAACTAGCGCGCATTGCGTGAGGACCTCCGGGTGGGCCGCACGGCCACGATGATCACGATGGGGTGTGGCGGGCGGAGCCTGGCGACGGTGCCGATGAACAGCGTAGTTTAGGGAAGCGGGCGGCCGGGGGTCAAGCCGGGCCGCCTACCGCCCCGTCACCGCCCGCATTTGGCGGGGTGGGGACAACCGGAAGAGGGGATGCCTCGTGAACAACACCATGAGTTTGCCGGCGGGCGCCGACGTACTGTTTTTGATGCTGGGGGCAGTGATGGTGCTGGCCATGCACGGCGGCTTCGCCTTTCTCGAAGTGGGAACGGTGCGTTACAAGAACCAGGTCAACGCCCTGGTCAAAATCCTGTCCGACTGGTCGGTGTGCAGCGTGGTGTATCTGGTGATCGGCTACCCCATCGCCTACGGTACTCATTTCTTTGCTCCCGCCTCCAGCCTGCTGGGACAGAACCAGGGGCTGGAACTGGTGCGCTTCTTCTTCCTGCTCACCTTTGCGGCGGCGATTCCGGCCATCATCTCCGGCGGCATCGCCGAACGCGCGCGTTTTTGGCCCCAGGTGCTGGCGGCGGCCCTGCTGGTGGCGTTCGTCTATCCGTTTTACGAGTCGCTGGCGTGGGGACAGCGGAGTGGATTTCAGGACTGGATTTCGGGCCTTGCCGGGGTGCGGTTTCACGATTTTGCGGGCAGTGTGGTGGTGCATGCCATGGGCGGCTGGCTGGCATTGGCGGCGGTGCTGGTGCTGGGGTCGCGCATGGGGCGTTACGGTACGGACGGCACCAGCCACCCGTTTCCCCCCAGCAACATCCCGTTTCTGGCTCTGGGCTCGTGGATGCTGATCGTGGGTTGGTTTGGCTTCAATGTAATGAGCGCCCAGTCGCTGTCGGGCATCTCCGGTCTGGTGGCGATCAATTCCTTGATGGCCATGGTGGGCGGGGTGCTGGCGGCGTTGGTGGCGGGCCGCTGCGACCCCGGTTTCACCCACAACGGCGCACTGGCCGGTCTGGTGGCGGTCTGCGCCGGGTCGGATGTGATGCACCCGTTCGGGGCCTTGTTCACCGGCGTGGTGGCCGGGGTGCTGTTCGTCTACATGTTCCACTTCACCCAGGAGCGGCTGCGGCTCGACGATGTGCTGGGCGTGTGGCCCCTGCACGGGGTGGTGGGCGCGTGGGGCGGAATTGCCTGCGGCATCTTTGGTCTCAAGGGGCTGGGGGGCCTCGGAGGGGTGAACCTGCTGGCGCAGATCATTGGCACCGGCGTGGCGATTGGCCTGGCTCTGGTGTCCGGCTTCGTGGTCTACAAGGTGCTGGACATGACCATCGGCATCCGTCTGTCCCAGGAGCAGGAGTATCGGGGGGCGGACCTTTCGGTCCACAGCATTGGTGCCAACCCGGAAAAACAACAGCGGCCCTAGCTTGCCGTTTGATCCGCTGGGTTGGTCTGTTGATCTGGCGTACTGGCCGGAAAGAATTGGGAGCGTGGGGACATGAAACTGATTATCGCCATCATCAAGCCGCACCGTCTGGACGAGGTGAAAGCTGCCCTGAACGAAGTCGGGGTGGCGGGCATGACCGTGACCGAGGTGAAGGGGCACGGGCGCCAGAAAGGCCACAAGGAGATGTACCGCGGCGCCGAGTATTTTGTAGATTTTCTGGCCAAGGTGCAGATCATGGTGGCGGTGCCCGATCCCTTGGCCGCAGGGGTCGTGGCCGCCATCCGCAAGGGGGCGGTGTCGGGGGAAATCGGCGACGGAAAAATTTTTGTGCTGGGCCTGGAGCAGGCGGTGCGCATCCGTACCGGCGAAACCGGTGAGGAGGCACTGTGAGCGCCGCAGTCGGTAATGGCCGTTGGCAGACGCGGGCGGGGTGCGGGTAATGCCGGAGTGGCTGGGCAACCAGGGTGCCCCCGCATGGGTGGCGCAGATTTTCACCGTGGTGCTGGTGGCGCTGGTGGTGGACCTGGTACAGCAACTGGTGCTGCGGCGGCTGCACCGCAAGCTGACGGACACCCACAATCCCTGGGACGATGCCCTAATTGACGCCCTGCGACGGCCCCTGTCGCTGCTCGTTTGGGTGGTGGGCCTTACTTTTGCCGCCGACATCGCCGCCAGCCGCGCCCAGGCCCCGATTTTCGCGGCAGTCGGCCCGTTGCGCGAACTGGGAGTGATCACCGCGGTCACCTGGTTCCTGATCCGCGTGGTGCGCCGCGTGGAATGGAACCTGTCCGCCCGTGCCGAGGCCGGCGAGGCCACCCACGACAAGACCACGCTGGACGCCATCAGCCGTCTTGTGCGCGTGGCGATTCTCATCACCGCCGTGCTGGTGGCCCTGCAAACCCTGGGCTACAGCGTGTCCGGGGTGCTTGCCTTTGGCGGCATCGGCGGCATTGCGGTGGGTTTTGCCGCCCGCGACCTGCTGGCCAATTTCTTCGGCGGCCTGATGATCTTCATGGATCGGCCGTTCTCGGTGGGGGAGTGGGTGCGCTCACCGGACCGCAACATCGAGGGCACGGTGGAGGCCATCGGCTGGCGGCTGACCCTTATCCGTACCTTCGACAAACGGCCCCTGTACGTGCCCAACAGCGTGTTTGCCAACATCGCGCTGGAGAATCCCTCGCGCATGAGCCACCGGCGAATCTATGAAACCATCGGTATCCGCTACGGCGACTGGCAGAAGCTGCCGCCGATCTGCACCGACATCGAGGCCATGTTGCGAGCCCACGAAGGCATTGCGGGGGATCAACTGGTGATGGTGAACTTCAACGCCTTCGGTCCCTCGTCGGTGGATTTCTTCGTCTACTGCTTCACGCGCACCACGGTGTGGCACGAATATCATCAGGTGAAGCAGGACGTGCTGCTTAAGATTCACGGCATTGTGGAGGAGCACGGCGCCGAGGTGGCGTTCCCGACCCACACCGTGCATCTGCCGGACGCCCTCAGGGTGGCGGTGGAGGCCGGAGGCCCCCGGTCCACCCCCTGAGTGCCGGGCTTTCCACCGTGGCCGGGGCAAGGAGACCTGTTTTCCAGGCCTGTCCCCTGGTTTTTCCCCCACCCCTTTTTTCCGATATCACTTGCCGGGTCCGGACTGCCGGACTGGCGCTGGCGCTGCTGTCGGCCCTGTGTGGATGTGCCAACTGGCAGGCCCACGGTGTTACGCCGGAGGCAGGGGGACTGCCATTGGCGCTGTTGCCGGTACAGGTTACGGCCCAGGCCCGCCACCTGGCGGCCCTGACCAGCCAGACGGATGTGGCGGATGGCGCAGGCCAGGACGAGGTTACGGCCATCAGGCGGGAACTGACGCGGGTGGGGGAACAGCGTGGCGGGGCGCTGGCGCAACGCCTGGCGGCGTTGCCCGCCCTGATGCTGGTGGACCCGGGCAGGGTGGCGGCGGTGGTGGAGGCCGCGCCGCAGGCGGGGGCCGCCGCGTGGGGGCGGGAACTGGGAGTGGCGGCGGTGCTGGAGGTCACCCTGTCGGGATACGGCGCCATTCCTCGCCGCTGGCAGTGGTGGCTGATTGGCACCGGCGTGGCGGAGGCGGTGGTGCAGGGGGTGTTGGTGGCCCAAGTGATCCACAACCCGTGGGTGCCGTGGGCGGTGGGACTGGAGGAACTTGGCTCCGAACTCCTCACCTGGGGTGGTGGTGCCTGGCTGTTCAACGCCCGCTACGCGCCGGTGGTGCTGGAGGCGCGGCTGGTAGCCAGCCGGGACGGCCGGGTGCTGTGGGACGATCTGGTGATGGTGGGTGTCGACCGTAAGGCGCTGAAGCGGCTGGAGCCCGCCGAACGGGAGCGGCGTGAGGTGGTGTTGGCCGTCACCGCCAGCCGCGCCGAACAGAAACTGGCGCGCGGCCTGAAAAAAGCCCTGCGCCGTCACGGCATGATTTCTCCGCCTGACGCACCGTTCTGAAGTCGTGACCCGGGGAGCCCCGGATTTTTCGGGAGCGCCACGCTGGCGACCGCCGGACATCCGGATATTATGGAAATTTTCCGGGGTAATAAAATGTGGGCGCTCCGGCTCCCCGTGGGTCGCGTTCCCTTATCGGGGGTCCACGGGGAACCGGAGCGCCCTGGCCCGCGAGCGCCGTGGAATACGGCGTTCACGGACAACCTGTATCTGATCAGGACAAGTCGTCAGGGCCAGTCGTCAGGACAAATTGGCCCCGGTGTAGGACGGGCGGCTGGGGATGTTCAACTGGTCCATCTTGTATTTCAGGATGCGCCGGGTAATGCCCAGCAGGGCGGCGGCACGGGTCTGAACGAAGCCGGTCTCGCTCAGGGCGCGCAAAATGATCTCGCGCTCGAACTCCGACACGGCCTTGTCGAACGACAGGCTGCCGGTGATCACCTCTTCGCTGGCACGCACCACGGGTTGCTGCTGGCGGATGTGGGAGGGCAGTATTTCAGCAGTCAACACTTCTCCCCGGGCCAGGATCATCAGCTGTTCCACCACGTTTTCCAGTTCGCGGATATTGCCTGGCCAGTGGTAGGCTTCCAGCAGGTCGGCGGCCTCGCGGCTGATGCGCTTGGGGGCCTGGCCGCTGGCTTTCAGGGACAGGAAATGCTCGGTGATGGGCAGGATGTCCTCGCGCCGCTCGCGCAGGGGGCGCAGGTGGATGGGGAAGACGTTCAGCCGGTAATACAGATCCTCGCGGAAGGTTCCGGCCTTGATGGCCTCTTCCAGGTTCTTGTTGGTGGCGGCGATCAGCCGCACGTCCACGCTGATGGTGCGGTTGCCGCCCACGCGCACGAACTCGCGCTCCTGCAACACGCGCAAAATCTTTGCCTGGGTGGCCAGGGAAAGGTCGCCCAACTCGTCCAGGAACAGGGTGCCGTTGTCGGCCAGTTCAAAATGCCCCACGCGCTTGCCGTGGGCGGAGGTAAAGGCGCCCTTTTCGTGGCCGAACAGTTCCGCCTCGATGAGGTTGTCGGGAATCGCCGCGCAGTTGATGGCGATGAACGGCTGCTCGGCACGGTCACTTTGCAGGTGCAGTGCGCGCGCCACCAGTTCCTTGCCGGTGCCGGATTCACCGGTGACCAGTACCGTGCTGGGGGTGTTGGCCACCTGCTGGATGCGCTGGAAGACTTCGAGCATGGCCGGGCTGTTGCCGATCATGCGCAGGTTGTCCTTGCGGCGTTGGGCGGCCTCGCGGTGGTAGCGCACCTCGTTGTAGAGAACCTGGTTGGCCAGCACGCGTTCGATCACCAGTAGCAGGGCCGGAACTTCGAACGGCTTGCCCAGATAATCGGAGGCCCCGAGTTTCATGGCTTCCACGGCAGTCTGGTAGGAGGTGGAGCCGGTCAGCACCACCACCGGCACCTGGGCATCCTGCTGGCGTACGGCGCGCAGCAGTTCCATGCCGTGCATGCCGGGCATCATCAGGTCCAGCAGGATCAACTGCGGCTGATGCTGCTGGATGGCCGTCAGGGCCGACTCGCCGTCGTGGGCGGGCACGATGTGGTAGTTGTCCGAAAGAACATCCTCCAGCACCTGCCGCACGGAGGCGTCGTCGTCCACCACCAGCACCGTTTTTTTCGCCCGGACCTTGGTTGCTTGCTCCATGTGTGCCCTGATCTGGGTCCCCTCGCCTGGATAATCCTCGTCCGACGTAGTGCCGGGACGAATTCCGTAATGTTTCTTTTTCGGTCAATAGGGCGGGCAGGATTAGCTTCTGTCGCCGTATTTTGGGGGGGGATTGGAACGGTGCCGCCGGGGGCGGCCTTTGGTCGGACGGTTTACGGACCGTCGTTGAGGCCGTAGTCGCGAATTTTGTAGAGCAGCGCCTTGTAGCTGATATCCAGAATCTGGGCTGCCTTGCGGCGGTTCCAGCGGGTGTGGTTCAAAACCCTGAGGATGGCGGTGCGCTCGGCGATGGTCGCGGCGCGCTTGCCGATTTCCTTGAGGGGCAGGTGGCCGTCGATCAGTCCCTGATCGATGATCGGTATCAGTCCCAGGGGGTCGGCGCCGAGAGCGGCCGGAGCGGGGGGGAGCATGGTGGCTGGCGCAACCGGTGCGGCGGCGGCTGGCTGATCGCCCGAGGGGGGCATGGGCGGCCGGTAGGCCACCGGTTCCTGCTCCACCGGGGTCGGTGTCTCCAGGGTGCCGGAGGGGGTCATGATGCCGCCACTGCGGCGGTATTGATCAAATTTTTGCAGCACGGTGCGCTCGTCCCCGAGCACCACGATCTGCTTGATCATGTTTTCCAGTTCGCGGATGTTGCCCGGCCACGGGTAATGCATGAAACAGTCGATGGTGGCTGTGGACAGGCGCGGGAAGGTGCGCTGGTACTGGCGGCTGAATTTTTCGATGAAGTAGTCGCACAGGAAGCTCACCTCCTCCAGGCGGTCGCGCAGGGGAGGGATGGTGATGGAGACCACATTCAGGCGGTAAAAAAGGTCTTCGCGGAAGGAGCCCGCCCGGACCATGACCTCCAGGTCGCGGTTAGTGGCGGCGATGATGCGGGTGTCGACACGCACGTCCTGCTCGCCGCCCAGACGGACGAACTCGCCGTCCTGCAACACCTGCAACAGTTTGGCCTGCAGGGTGATGGGCACCTCGCCGATCTCGTCGAGGAAGATGGTGCCGTGGTTGGCGAACTCGAACTTGCCGGGCTTGCGTTTGTGGGCGCCGGTGAAAGCGCCGCGCTCGTAGCCGAACAGCTCGGACTCCAGCAGCCCTTCCGGCAGGGCGGCGCACAGCACCTTGACAAACGGCTTGTCGCGGCGCAGGGAGCGCTGGCAGATGGTGCGGCTGATGAGCTCCTTACCGGTACCGGACTCGCCGCGCACCAGCACGGTAATGTTGGTGGCCGCCACCTGATCCACCATATTCAGCACGTCGCGCATCGGGCGGCTGTGGCAGAGCATGGCGCCGTAGTCGCCCAGGTCCGAGACCGGAGCGGCGACCGAAGGCGGTAGTTCGATGTCCCGGACGCCGCTGGTCACCTTGCCCAGCACCTGGCGGAAATCGTTGGTGATGACCGGTCGGGTGATGGTGGCGGTAGGGCGGCCGTCCAGTTCCGGGGCCGGTTCCGGGGTGCGGGTGAGGAAAATGACCGGGATCGCCTGGGCGGCGGAGCCAATGCGGGACAAGGCGTTGTGCCCCGCTGCGGCCTGGGAGTCCAGGTCGAGGATGATGACGTCGGGATGTTGCTGCTCGATCTGCTCGCGGGCCTCGGTGATGGAGTGGGCGTTGAGCATTTCCATGCCCATTTCCACTGCCACCGGCCTGAGTTGCTGGATGCTGTGCGGATCCAGATCGAGGGTCAGGATTTTCACGGTGTCCTTCTGGTCGTTGTCCATGACGATGCCCTGCCGCTTCGCGTAAACTTGCCCCCTCCGGTCACCGGGGCCGACCTTGCGGAGGGGGACCGGTGTGCCGAGGGGTGGTGTCTTCCTATCGGACGCGAGCAGGGAACCTTAAGTTCTATAGTATAACCTTTTTTTCCTAAATACCCGCACTCAGGCGGGTGTGGATTGTGGACGGCTTCGAGGGGCGTTGTCCCCGAGGCCACGAGCCCGGAAGTTGTTGATGTTCCGTTTCCCCGACTGCCACTTTTGCCGGATTTCCAGTGACAGACCGCCGTGCCCGAGTGCGGGAGGTGGTATATCGTGCGGGCCACTCCGGGCAGGGCAATGCGGGAAAATACGGGGGGAAAACAGGTGACCGGTAACGCCTCCGACTTCCCGGATTACACCCCCACGCCGGAGGAGCTCAGCCGGCTTCAGGAGGAGGTGGAGCGGCACAATTTCCTCTACTACGTCAAAAACCGTCCAGAGGTTTCCGACCAATATTTTGACGCCCTGCTGAAGAAACTGGAGCGGTGGGAGTCGCTTTATCCACAGGAAGTTTTTGCCACCTCCCCGACCCGGCGGGTGGGGGGGGCGCCCCTGCCCGGTTTTACCCCGGTCGTCCACCGGGTGCCGATGATGAGCCTGGGCAACACCTATTCCGCCGATGAACTGCGGGAGTGGGATGCGCGGGTGCGCAAGTGGGCGGCGGAGGCCGGGTTTGCCGATGGCGATGTGGCCTATGCCGTGGAGCCCAAGGTGGACGGGGTGGCGGTGGCGCTGACCTATGAAAACGGCAGATTCGTGCTCGGGGCGACCCGGGGGGACGGGCGCACCGGCGACGACGTGACCGCCAACCTGCGCACCATCGCCAACCTGCCCCTGAAGCTGAAATCCCGGTTGACGGACGGGGCCATTCCACCCCTGCTGGAACTGCGCGGCGAGGTGTTCTTCAGCCATGCGGCGTTTGAACGGCTGAACCGGGAACAGGAGGCGACCGGGGAGGAGCCGTTCGCCAATCCCCGCAACGCGGCGGCAGGCACCCTGCGCCTGCTGGATTCAAAACTGGTGAGCAGGCGGCGGCTGGAGGTGGTGATCTACGGGGTGGAGACAGCGGAATTCCGCCAACGCCATCCTGGACACGGAGACGCCCAGGCCGGTCTGGCTGACCTGAATCTCCCGGTCTGGTCAGAGACCCTCGCGGGCCGGACCATCGACGATGTCATCAAGCACTGCTCCGCCATGCAGGCACGCCGCGTGGACCTGCTCTATGACATCGACGGCATGGTGGTGAAGGTGGACCGCTACGCCATTCAAGAGGCCATCGGCGCCACCGCCAAGGCGCCGCGCTGGGCCATCGCCTACAAGTTTCCGGCCGAGCAGGCCACCACGGTCCTCACCGGCATTCGCGTGCAGGTGGGGCGCACCGGGGCGCTGACGCCGGTGGCGGACCTTTTACCGGTGCATTTGGCGGGCACCACGGTATCCCGCGCCTCCCTGCACAACCAGGACGAAATCGCCCGCCTCGGGGTGATGGCGGGGGACACGGTGGTGGTGGAAAAGGGCGGCGAGATCATCCCCAAGGTGGTGAAGGTGAAGCAGGAACTCCGCCCCGCCGACGCCCGTCCCTTCGTCATGCCATCCCGTTGTCCGGAGTGCGACGGGCTGGTGGTGCGGGAGGCCGGAGAGGCGGCGGCACGCTGCGTCAACCGTGCCTGTCCTGCCCAGTTGCAGAAGGCCATTGAACACTTCGCCGGGCGTACCGCTATGGACATCGACGGTCTGGGGGAGGCGCTGGTGGAGCAACTCATCTCCAATTCCGTGGTGCGCGAAGGCGCACCGGACAGCGCGGTATCGCGTCCGGTGCGGGATGTGAGCGACTTGTATCATTTGGATTTCGAAAGGGTGGCGGCGCTGGAGCGCATGGGGGAAAAATCGGCGGACAATCTGCACGTGGCCATTGACGCCAGCCGCCGCACCTCCTTTGAGCGGGTGCTGTTTGCCATCGGCATCCGTCATGTGGGGGTGCGCACCGCCGAGCGGATCACCGCCATGGTCACCAGCCGCGAAGCCCTGCAAACGACGGCGCTGGCGGCGCGACCGGTGCTGCAACTGGCGGAACTGGCGGAGGGATTCAAAAAGGGCGGGGCCTGTCCACCGGACTGGCTGGAGCGACTCGGCGGAATCGCCCGCGCCTGGCCCGCCGGGTTGCCCGAACCGTCGCTGTTTGGACGCCTGAGCGGGCAGGCGTCCCTGTTTGGAGCGCCTGACCCCGATTCCACCCGGCCTCCGGACGCAGCGGAACTGAAGGCGCTCAGGGCGTTTTTGCGCGATAATGAGCCGGGTCTGGTGGGTATCGAGGACGTGGGGCCGGTGGTGGCTCGCGCCATCGCGGATTTTTTTGCCGATCCACACAATCAATCCCTGCTGGATCGGTTGCAGTCCGCCGGATTGCAAATGCGGCGCACCGCCCCGGCCGCCGGATGCGATCTGCCGCTGGCGGGGCGGCGCTTTGTATTTACCGGCGCCCTGTCGCGCCCGCGGGATGAGTTCGAGGCGCGGATCAAGGCGCTGGGGGGGGTGCCCACCGGCAGCGTGTCGGCACAGACCGACTGGGTGGTGGCCGGGGATAAGGCCGGTTCCAAGTTGGCACGGGCCGAGTCGCTGGGGGTGAAGGTGCTGGATGAAGCGGGATTTGAGGAACTGATGCAGTCATTGTCACCGTCGGGGCAGTCGGGAGAACAGTCTTGAAAGTGCGCCCGGACCGATCTGCGCAAGCGGAAAAACCCATGAAAAAAGTGGGTATGATCAACCTTGGGTGCCCCAAAAACCAGGTGGACGCCGAGGTCATGCTGGGCCGCCTGAAGGCCGCCGGGTACGAACTGACCCCCGACGCCAATCAGGCCGACGTGATTATCGTCAACACCTGCGGGTTCATTGGCGAGGCCAAGGAGGAGTCCATCGACACCATCCTGGAAATGGCCCAGCTCAAGGAACACGGCAAACTCAAAAAACTTATCGCCACCGGCTGCCTGACCCAGCGCTACGGGCAGGACCTGGCGGACAGCATCCCGGAACTGGACGCAGTGGTGGGCAACGGGCGGGAGGCGGACATCGCCGATCTGATTCCGGCCCTGACCGCCCCCGGCGCCGGGCAGCTGATCCACATTGGTGCACCGGGGGGGCTGTCGGGGGGCGCCGACCGACTGCGCATCGGCGCGCCCCACAGTGCCTACATCAAGATTGCCGAGGGGTGCAGCAAGCGCTGCTCCTTCTGCATCATCCCGCACCTGCGTGGCGATCTGGTCAGCCGCCCGCTGGAGGAGATCAAGGCCGAGGCCCGGGCGCTGGTGGCCCAGGGGGTGGTGGAGATCAATCTCATCAGCCAGGACACCACCAATTACGGCGTGGACCTGTACCGCCAGAAATCCCTGCCGGAACTGATCCGCCGCCTGTCCGCCGTGGACGGCCTGCGCTGGCTGCGGTTGCTGTATACCTATCCCACCGATTACACCGACACACTGCTGGACGCCCTGGCGGAGAGCCCGGTGGCGGTGCCGTACATCGACCTGCCGTTGCAGCACGCCGCTACCAGCGTGTTGCAACGCATGAACCGGCGCGGCAGCACCGAAGACCTGGAGCGGCTTATCGAGCGCATCCGCACGCGCATCCCCGGTGTGGCCCTGCGCTCGTCATTCATCGTCGGCTTTCCCGGAGAGAATGACGCGGAATTTGGTGTCCTGCGCGACTTCATCGCCCGCACCGGTTTTGACCGCATGGGGGTGTTCACCTATTCCCACGAAGAGGGGACTGCCGCCGGGGCGGGCCGGGACGACGTACCGGAGGAGGTCAAGGAGGCGCGCCGCGCCGAACTGATGCAGATGCAGGAGGGCATCTCGGCGGCAAAGCTGTCCGCACTGGTGGGGCGCACCGTGGACGTGCTGGTGGAGGGGCTTTCCGAGGAGACCGACTTGCTTTACGCCGGGCGCATGGCCACCCAGGCGCCGGAAATCGACGGTGTGGTGTATATCAACGATACCGACGATCGGCCCCTGGAGCCGGGGATGATTGTACGGGTGCGCGTCGACGAGGCCCACGTCCACGACGTGGTTGGCGCGGTGGTGGAAGGGTACGGTGGATAGGCGAGGGGGCACCTCCGCCGGTTGCGGGAACAGGCTCTAGTTACCCGCCGCCTTCTCCAGCAACTGCACCACCCGCGAGTGTCCTCCGGCCAGGGCGGCGCCGATTGCGGTACGGCCCAGACGGTCGGTGAGGGTGGGATCGGCTCCGGCGCGCAACAACTGCGCCACCACTTCCGTGTACCCCCCCTCCGAGGCCAGCAGCAGCGCGGTGCTGCCATCCGCCGATTGCAGGTTGACCGCCGCATTACGCTGCAACAGCAGCTTGACCGTGTTGCTTTGGCCGCCACGGGCCGCTTCCATCAACGCCGTTTGCAGGATCGGGCCACGACTGTTCACGTCCGCGCCCCGGTCGAGCAATTTTTTGGTCGTCCGGGAGTCACCTGCCGCAGCGGACCGGATCAGGGTGATGGTGAGGGTGTCCGTCGGCTGGGTAGCTGCCAGCGTTTCCACGTCGGCTTCTGCGGCTCCCTGGTCCGTCAGTGCAGCCCGTGTCGGGTTGATTTCCGTGATCTCCGAATCCATTGTTCCAGTTCCCGCCAGTGGTTCCGGTGCTGGCATGGGGGTCGGCCGTGGAACCTCACGCGGGGGGGGGAGCGGCCGCGTGGGGGTGGTGGTCGTGTCGGGGCGTGATGCCGGGTGGAAAGCGGCCTGGGGGGTGCCGGAAGGGGGGGGCGGAAGCGCCGTGGAACGGGTGCCAACGGGAGTGCTGGCCATAATAACCGGAGCGGGGGTTGGAACGGGAACGGCGGTCGGAGCAGTTGCCGGAGCCTTTGGGGCGGGCTGTGTAACGACGGTGGGCGGGGAGACTGGCTTGTCGGTGGAAGCCGGGGCAGCAGCCGTCGGGGCGACCGCTGCTGCCTGCATGTCACCACCCAGCACCCCGACGATGTTGGTGTGGCCCTGGGCTGCGGCCAGTTTCAGTGCGGTGTTGCCGTTCCGGTCGGTGCGGGACGGGTCGGCCTCCCGCGTCAGCAGTTCCCGGACCACCAGAATGTGGCCGCCGTTCGCAGCTTCCATCAGGGGGGTGGTGCCGTCGGGGCTGGTGCTGTTGGCATCGGCGCCGCGTATCAGCAATTCCTTGACCAGGGCCAGGCGACCACTACGCGCCGCCGCCAGCAGGGCGGTGTCGCCTCCGGCAGACGTGGCGTTGGGGTTGGCCTGGGCGTCCAGCAGCATGTGGGTAATGGCCTCGTTGCCCTGCGCCACGGCCAGCATCAGCGGGGTGACCCCGCCCAGCCCCAGGTTGGGATCGGCGCGGAACGACAACAGCAGCCCTACCATACCGTTTTTTCCGGTACCGGCGGCATGCATCAGGGCGGTCAGGCCACAGGGATCGGCGCTGTTCGGGTTGGTCCCCCATTCCAGTAGCAGGGACAGGGTGCTGCCGCTGCCGGTGTGGATGGCCTCGATCAAGGCCGTGGTGGTCGTGGGGCCGCGTCGACCGCCGGGCACCGGGGTGGGAATGGAGGCGGTGGGTGGACCGGAGGCACCCTGGGGTGCCGCGATTTTATCGGGGTCGTTGTCCGTTGCGGGTGGCAGAACGGCTGCGGCGGACGCCTCCAGCAGGGCCAGAACCGTGGCGACGGTGTTGGGGGGGGAGGGGGCAACGGGGGGAACGGCTTCCGCCGCGGCTCCCTGAGGCGTTTTTTTTACCACCGGGGTAACGGGTGTTGCGGTCGGTGCGGCGGCGACGCCTGCGGCGGGTACACTGCACTGCTGTGCGTGGGCGGCATGCGGCAGCACCGTGCCACTGGCCGCGAACAGCGTCGCGACGGCAAGGATGCGAAAACGATTCATGAAACCTTCCGGCAGAACGGATCCCCCTGACGCGACAGGGTAACCTGTTTGTGTCCGGGGGGGAAGGGGGAAGGCAGGGCGGCGGGCGGGTCGGGGGGAGGTCAGCGCAGCATTTTCAGTTGGGCGTAAAGGGAGCGTGTTTCCTCGGAGGGTGAAACGCCGTGGGTGCGGTCCAGCGCCGCGATCAACCGCTCGTAGGTGGCTGCGGCGTCGGCCGAGCGTCCCTGATGAATGTGCGCGACCATCAACCCGCGGCAGAACGGCTCGCACAGGGGATCGGCCTGGATGCCGGCCAGATACAGCCGCTCCACCTGTTGCCACTCTCCGCTTTGTTCCCATTTGCGTGCCCGTTCCGCCAGGTGGCGAACATAGCGGGCATGCAATTGACCGCGCAGTGGTTCTCCCCAAGGGACGGGCGAGCCGGACAGGAACGGCCCCCGGTACAGGGAAAGGGCTTCGTCTACCAGCCGGTTGTATGCGCCGGAGCCGGATTCGGTGGTGCTTGCGGCCTGCTCCAGTCGCCTCTCGAACACCCATGCGTCCACCCACACCTGGGCCGGATTCAGGCGCAGGCGCCCCTGCTGGCGCTCGACGCAGTTGTCGCAGTCGAGCAGGCGCCGCAATCGGTGCAGGGTGGTGCCCAGGGCGCGCATGCCCGCAAGTCCTCCGGATTCGGGCCACAACGCGGCGATGAGTTGCTCCTGGGTTTGCCCCTCCGGGCCGCTTGCTACCAGCAGTTGCAGCAGCTTGATGGGGCCTCTGGGGTTGCGCAGGCCGGAGCCATCCGTCTTCACCCCGGGCCCCTCCACGGAAAACACTCCCAGGGTTTGCACGCGAACCCGCCACGGCCAGTGCCGGGCGTCCAGTGGGCCGCTATCGGTTTCTTCCGTCGAGGCCGCCGTCACGCGCATGGCCGCGTCCCCCAGGCCCGCCAGCACGCCGGAAGTGAAATAGGCGGCCAGCGCCCCGCGACCGGCGTCGTGGCCGGTGCCGCCAGAGTTCCGCAACTGGTCCATCATGAACACAAAGCCGCCTACCCAGCCACCGCTATCCGCCAGCAGCCGGTCCACCTGGGTGGTGGAGGGGCGGGCCCATCCCCAGGCCCGGGCCACGGAGGAAGCCTCGCGCCGGGTGAGCCGAAGGTGGCGCCAACTGATGACCCGCAGTCGCCCGCTGCGGCGAAGTCCACCGAAGGTGCGTGGCGGCGGCATGCGGCTGACCAACACCAGAAACACCCCCTGAGGGGCGTTTTTGGCCAAATCCGCCAGAATCGGATAGAGATCCAGGTGGGCCCGCTCCATGCGGTCGATGACCAGGACGAAGGGGCGCGGCGCATGTTTTAACAAACTGCTTAACAGCGCGGAAAGGTTGCCGCCGGTCACGGGTGTGCCGTGCAACGCCGGGCAACGGCGAATTCCTGCCTGCAATTGGCGCAGGAGTCCGTCGGCACCCGGCTGTTCGGCATTCACGGTCGCCCAGATTGCGGGCAACCCCGCGTGCCCGGAAAAACCACGGATCAGCGTGGTCTTGCCGGTACCCGGGGGCGCACCTATCCAGGCCGCCGATCCGTTCCGGAAGGCAGCATCAAGCAATCTATACAGTCTGGCGCGGGCGGCGACAACAGTCGCACCCGGCCGGTCAGTCTCGTCCCCCATGGTTCCCCAATTGATTAACCGGCCCCCCACGCAGGTAATGAACATTCGGGGGGCCGCTGAGCGAATTATAGCAATTCGCGACACACTGGCAACAAAAAACCGGAGTGTTTAGTGGGCATTCTACTTTACTGATTGAGTGCGGGGGAGGGGGTTGAACCCGTTTTCCCTGAAAAATCCGGTTTGGGGTGTCCCCGTTGCGGACTTTCGGCCTGCTGGTGGTGGAGGTGCCGACAGGCCTCTTTTCGATTTCGGGGAGACCGGGGGGAGCGGGCCGGGATTCGGGGGGTAGTACGTCCGGGTGGGGGCTTTCCCCCTTGGGTGATCGACCGGGATCAGCCGGGCGGTTTACGCGAATATTCCCGCTGGGGCTGCCCCGCCCCGATGTCCATGGAGATTTCGGCGGCGGGGGCGGAGTGGGTAAGGCGACCGATAGAAATGACATTCACCCCGGTTTCCGCCACGGCGCGCACATTGTCCAGGTGGATGCCGCCGGAGGCCTCGACGATGGCGCGTCCGGCAATGTGGGCGACGGCCTTTTTGGTGTCGGCAAGACCGAAATTGTCGAGCATGATGATGTCGGCCCTGGCCTTAAGGGCTTCATCCACCTCGCCCAAATGGGTGGTTTCCACCTCCACGCGCAGGGAATGTCCGGCGCGTTCACGCACGCGGCGTACCGCTTCGGCCAGGGAACCGGCCAGGGCGATATGGTTTTCCTTGATCAGCACACCGTCCGCCAGCCCCATGCGGTGATTGCGACCGCCGCCCATGCGCACCGCGTATTTTTCCAGCATGCGCAGACCGGGGGTGGTTTTGCGGGTATCGGCGATCATACAGCCGGTGCCCGCCACCGCCTGCACGTAGGCGCGGGTGAGGGTGGCCACGCCGCTCAGCCGTTGCAGCAGGTTGAGGGCCACCCGCTCCGCCGCCAGCAGGGCGGAGCCGTTGCCGTCCACGGTGAGCAGGACCTCGCCGTTGGCGGCCGCGGCGCCGTCGGCGAGGCGGGCGTCGAAGGTCACCTCCGGGTCCACCTGGTAAAACACCTCGCGGGCAGCAGGGATGCCCGCTACCACGATGGGGGCCTCGGCCACGATGCGGCCGGATGCGGACACATCGGCGAAAGCACCCCCCGTGACGTCGCCAACCCCGACATCCTCGATCAGGGCGCGGGCGACGATCTGGCGCAACAGAACCGGGTTCACCGGGCGGCCTTCATCGCGGGCCGTGGGTATGTGCCGCGCATGGCCGTCAGTCCTCCAGCCCGGCGATCAGCGCCAGGCTCTCTTCCAGACGCCGGGCCAGGTCGGTGAGTTCGGCGCAGCGCTGCCGGTCGCGCTCCACGATGTCCTGGGGGGCTCGGGCGACAAAACTCTCGTTGGCCAGCTTGCGTTCGATGCCATCGCGCTCGGCCACCAGCTTGCGCAGTTGCCCTTCCAGCCGCGCCCGCTCGACGGCGGGGTCAATCAGCCCCTTGAGGGGGACCTGCAGCGTGCTGTGGGTGAGCACGGCGGTAAACGATGCCGTGGCGCTGTGACAGTCTGGCCCCGCCTCCAGGTGTTCGACGCGGGCCAGCCGCTCCAGCCACGGGCGCCCATCCAGAATGTGGCGGGCGGTAGCCGCATCCGGGGTCTTCAGCACTGCGGACAACGGCTTGGCGGGGGAAATGTTGAGGCTGGCGCGGGCGCCCCGCACACCGACGATGACGTCACGCAGGGCGTCCATCACCGCCTCGGCTTCAGCGTCCGTTGGCGCTTCCTCCCCGGTGGGGTAACTGGCGTGCAGAATGGAGCCGTCCGGGTGCGGCAGGCGGTCGCGGATTTCTTCGGTAATGAACGGCATGAACGGGTGCAACAGGCGCAGGATGCCGTCCATCACTCCCAGCAGCACGGCACGGGTGGCAGCGGCGCGGGCGGGGTCGTCGGCGGACAGGTTGGGCTTGGCCAACTCCAGATACCAGTCGCAATACTCGCCCCACACGAAGTTGTAGAGCACCCGGGCGGCCTCGTCGAAGCGGTACAGGGAGAGTTGGCGGTTGACCTCTGCCGCGGTTTGGGCGAAGCGTCCGGCAATCCACTTTTCCGCCAGGCTGCCGGCGGCAGCTGCGGCGGCCAGATCGGTGGCGGGGGGCTGGTACGGGGGGAGATTCATCTGCACGAAGCGGGCGGCGTTCCACAGCTTGTTGCAGAAATTGCGGTAGCCCGCGATGCGGTCCTCGGCCAGTCGGATGTCGCGCCCCGGGCTGGCCATGGCGGCCAGGGTGAAGCGGAAGGCGTCGGTGCCGTACTGGTCCATGATGGTCAGGGGATCCACCACGTTGCCCTTGGACTTGCTCATTTTCTGCCCCTGGGCGTCGCGTACCAGGGCGTGTACGTAGACCTCGCGGAACGGCACGTCGCCCATGAACTTGAGGCCCATCATGATCATGCGGGCGACCCAGAAGAAGATGATGTCGAAGCCGGTGACCAGGGTGCTGGTGGGGTAGAAAGTGGCCAGATCATCGGTGCGCTGGGGCCAGCCCATGGTGGAAAACGGCCACAGGGCGGAGGAAAACCAGGTGTCGAGGACGTCGGTCTCTTGCCGCAGATCGGTGCCGCCGCACCCGGCGCAGGCGGACGGATCCCGGCGCGCCACGGTGACATGGCCGCAGGGGCAGTACCAGGCGGGGATGCGGTGTCCCCACCAGATCTGGCGGCTGATACACCAGTCGCGGATGTTCTCCATCCACTCAAAATAGGTGTTTTTCCAGTTGTCGGGGACAAAACGGATGCGGCCGTCCTTCACCGCATCGATGGCGGGGGCGGCCAGGGGCTGCACCTTGACGAACCATTGGGTGGAGATGATCGGCTCCACCACCGTTTTGCAGCGGTAGCAGTGGCCCACGGAGTGGGTGTGCTCCTCGATCCCTGCCAGCAACCCGGCGTCTTGCAGGTCGGCGACGATTTTGGTGCGGCACGCCTCGCGGCTCATGCCCGCGTAGGGTCCAGCGGCTTCACCGGCCATGTGGCCACGGGTGTCCATGACGCTGAGCACAGGCAGGTTGTGCTTGCGGCCGAGTTCAAAGTCGTTGGGATCGTGCCCCGGAGTGACCTTGAGGGCGCCGGTGCCGAATTCCATGTCCACATAGGCGTCGGCGATGATTTTCAGGGGGCGGCCGAGCAGGGGCAGCAGGGCCTCGCCGCCGAGCAGGTCGGCGTAGCGGTCGTCCTCGGGATGCACGGCCACGGCGGTGTCGCCCAAGAGGGTTTCCGGGCGGGTGGTGGCGATGGTGAGGGTGCGCGAGGAACCGGCCACGCGGTAATGCAGGTGATAAAGGTGGCCGCGCACTTCCTCGTGCTCCACTTCCAGATCGGAGAGGGCGGATTCGCAGCGCGGGCACCAGTTGACCAGATAGTCGCCCCGGTAGATCAGCCCCTCTTCATAGAGGGACACGAACACCTCGCGCACCGCCTCGGACAGACCGGGGTCCATGGTGAAGCGTTCGCGGCTCCAGTCGCAGGAGGCGCCCAGGCGGCGCAACTGGCCCATGATGGTGCCGCCGGATTCTTCCTTCCAGTTCCACACCCGCTCAATGAACTTGTCGCGCCCCAGGTCGGTGCGCTGTTTGCCCTCGCGGGCGAGTTGTTTTTCCACCACGTTCTGGGTGGCGATGCCCGCATGGTCGCAGCCGGGCACCCACAGTGCGTTGTCGCCACGCATGCGGCGCCAGCGGATGAGCAGGTCCTGAAGGGTGTCGTTGAGGGCGTGCCCCATGTGCAGGCTGCCGGTGACGTTGGGGGGCGGAATGACGATGCTGTAGGCGGGGCCGTGGCCTGCAGGCTTGAAATCGCCGTTTTGCTCCCACTTGGGGTACCAGCGCGCTTCCACCTCGTGGGGTGCGTACTGCTTGTCGAGGGCGCCTGGGTTGCCGGGCTGTTCCTGGGTGTCACTCACGGGGCTTTATCCGCTGGCAGCGCGCATCGGGGCGCGCCGCCGGAAAGGGGGCACAAAAAAAATGGGGGCGCGAAGGGGACCATTGTACGGATTGCGAGGGGTTTGCGCACCCCGTGCCCCCGTCGGGCGGCGGGACGGATGCGGGGGGACGGCGCGACGCGAATGACGGTGCCCGCCCTCAGCGTCCTTCGCTGAGGCGGCGGATCTCCTGCTTGACGATGCTTTCGGCCATGGGCGGCACGGTTTCCCACACCACGCGTTCGACGATCTGCGCGAACATGCGGTCCTGCTCCGCCTGGCGCTCCTGGATGAGTTGGTTGACCAGGGGTGGCACGGTTTCCCACACGACCTTTTCCACCACGCTGCGGGCAATCCGGGCAACGATTTCCTGAACCTGTTCGGGCGTCATGCCTGCCATTTCTGACTCCATATCGTTCGAATCCGCCGAACTTGCGGCGGCCGGGGGGGCCGCTGGTGCCCCCGCGCCCAACAGTGATGAAAGCGCCCGTTCCAGATCCGACGGTGTGGACGCCTCGGGCGCTACAGGCGCGGCAGATGCCGCAGCCGCAGCGGGTGTTGCGGGCGTGTCCGGGGCAGCCAGCGACACCTCGCCAAATGCCGCAAACGGGCCGGGTTCCTCCGGCGCCTGCGCAGCCTTGGCCGGGGCCGGGGCGGGGGCCGGTTTGGCGGCGGGAGGCGGTGGTGGCGTGACCGGACGCTGGCGGATACCCAGGTGGGTACGCACCTGCTGCACCAGCAGGGTGGTGTCGATGGGCGTGGGCAGCATGCCCATCAGCGGGACGCCGCCGGGATCGCCGTTACCAATCAGTACGATGGGCATGCCGCGCGCCAGCCCTTCGGCCTGATTCCACCACGCGGTGAGAGTGGGGGAGCCGAAGGTGGCGGACAGCATGATCATGTTGAAACCGCCCTTGAGCAGCGCCCCCAACCCCTCTTCAAGAGTCGGGGTGGCAACCACGCTCACCCGGTCCGGCTCCAGCGCCGCGGTGATGGTGGCGTTCTGCGCCGCGTCGGGGTTGATAACCAAAATTTTCAGTGGCATGAATTCCCTAGACCGATGCCGCCTGACAAAGCCCCCCTAGCAGGTACGGGAAGCTAACATGCGGCCCGGATTACGTCAACCGGACCGCGTCAGGGCGTTGTCGGAGGGGGGGGCGCCGAATCGGGAGGTGAAGCGTTGTTCAGCCAGTCGCGGGCAATCCGGGCGCGGGCGCCGGAGGGCTCCAGGGCGATCAGCAGGCGGTACAGGCGTTCCGCGTCCGAGCGGATTTCCAACCGGGCCGCCAGGTCGGCCATTTCGTACACCAGTTCCGGATCGGGGCGGCGGCCCGCTGCTTCGGTGCGCTCCAGCAGCCAGCCGTACTGGGACGCGGCGGCGTAGGGCTGTCCTGTGGCGGCAAGGGCGCGGGCCAATTGCATGCGAAACAGTTCGTTGCCGGGCTGGATGGCCACTGCCTGACTGAGTGTGGAGACTGCTGACTCCGGCAGACCGGAGCGCAGGAACAGCAGTCCTAGCAGATAGTGCCCGGCGGCCTGGCTGGGGTAAAGCGTGCGCTGCAGTTGCAGCAGCGAGAAGGCTTCGGTCAACTGGCCCAGTTCCAAATGGGCCTGGGCGAGGCCGATCAGTGTGTCCGGATGATGGGGATGCCGCGTCTGCAGGTCGGAGAGGGTTTGCAGGGCTGCCTGATACCGCTCTGCCTGCAGGTCCTGATAGGCGGCGGCCAGGTGGGCGGCATCATCCGCCGGGAGCCCGGCGGCGACCACCGGGGTGGTCAGCGTGGCTCCGGTCACAAGGCCGATGGCGATGGCACAGGCGATGCCGATGGCCTTGCGGACCAGTGGCCGGATTCCGGCGCGGCGCGTGCGCTGGTGGAAGGGAATCATCGCGGTTTCCGGGGGAGCGTGGCCCCCTCGCGCAGCAGGATTGTCTCGTATTGGGTGGCCTGCCACTCCATGGCGTTGGCCTGGGCCAGGCGGCCGGAAAGTTCGCCACGGATGCCTGCCAGTTCCTGGGTGAGTTCCCCGATGCGGCGGTCCAGGCGGTTCTGTACCCGCAGGCCGGTAGCGGAGGGGCGTGCGCCATCCAGGGCTTGAAGTGCCTGCACCGTGTTGCGTTCGGCCTCCAGTTGTGACAATTCCTCCATGGTGGCGTTGGCGTTGAGTTTCAGCTTTTCGGCGGAATCGCGCAGGATCACCGCCAGGGCGCGCAACTCGTCCGGAGATTCGCGACCCGTGGCTGGGATCGCCTCCGGCACCGTGGTGCGCTGAATAATGTCGCGCTCGTGCCCCATCAGATTGCGCGCCCTACCCCCCTGGCCGCGTTGCAGGTAAGAGAAAGCGGCGGCGAAGTGTTGCATGCCGTCGGTGTCGTTGCCGCCGCGCACCTCGCGCTGACCGGTGCGGATCAGGCGTTCGGCCTCGGCGGTGGCGGCCTGGCGCAGCGCCACCTGGCGGGTGCGCAGGGTGGTGACGAGGATGTTCTCGAGGTTGTCCAGGTTGCGAATTTCGGCCAGCACCCCCCTCAGGGAGCGCAGGGCGCTTTGCAATTCGGCGTCGCGCACCACGCTGCGCGGTGCCTGCTTGAGCATCTCCACGCGGCTGGACAGCGTCACCTCGTCGCTGGCCAGTCGGGATTCGCGGATTTCGGTCTGGGTCATGCGCTCGCTGAGGATCGCCACTTCGCGCTCCAGGGCCGCGATGACGGCGCTCCCCGGCGGTTCCGGCTCCTGGGCGGGGGCTGAACGGACCAACAGGCCAAAGGTCCCTGCGGCTGCCAGCAGCAATGCCAGCAAGGTGGCGGTCCGTGCCAGGTTCGGGGGCGATGGATTCCGCCACCGGCGTGAGAATGGCGCCCCGGGGGCGCTCATTCGCCTTCTTCCTCCTCGCCGCCCAGGCCGTGCTTTTTCATTTTGTATTGCAGGGAGCTGCGCTTCAGGCCCAGGGCCTGGGCCACCTTGGTCTGGTTCCAACGGTAGCGCGTCAGGGCTTCGGTGATGATGCCGCGCTCCATCTCGTCCAGGTGGGCGGTGATGTCCAGTGGGTGGTCGGTGGTGGCGGTGCGGAACGCCACAGACACCGGTGAAGGAGGTGCGGACTCGCCGCTTGCAACGGCAACCGGCTCGGTTCCCGGCTGCATCAGCTCCCGAGGCAGGTCGGCCAGGGTCAGTTCCGTCCCGTCGGCCAGCACCACGGCACGCTCAATGACGTTTTGCAGTTCGCGGATGTTGCCCGGCCAGCGGTAAGAGGAAAGGGCGGCCATTACCTCGGACGGCATGCTGACCTGCTTGGCCATCTCCTGGCCGTAGCGCAGCAGGAAATGCTGGGCGAGGGGCGCAATGTCCTCGCGCCGGGAGCGCAGCGGCGGCAAGTCGATGGAAATCACGTTGAGGCGGTAATAGAGGTCCTCGCGGAAGCGGCCGTCACCAATGCGCCGTTTCAGGTCGCAGTGGGTGGCGGCCAGCACCCGCGCATCCACGCGGATGGTTTTGGCGCCGCCCACGCGTTCGAATTCCTTTTCCTGCAAAAAGCGCAGCAGCTTGACCTGGATGCCCGGGGACAATTCGCCGATCTCGTCCAGAAACAGGGTGCCGCCGTCGGCCATTTCGAAACGCCCCTTGCGCAGGCCCGTGGCGCCCGTGTACGAGCCTTTTTCGTGGCCGAACAGTTCGCTTTCCAACACCCCTTCCGAGAGTGCGGCGCAGTTCACCGCCACAAACGGCCCTCCGGCGCGGGAACTGCGCCGATGCACCTCGCGGGCCACCAGTTCCTTACCGGTGCCGGACTCTCCCAGCACCAGCACCGGGGCGTTGGAGACCGCCACCTTGTCGATCAGCCGCTGCACCTGGCGCATGGCGGGGCCGTCGCCGATCATGGTGCCGGTGCGGCGGGTTTCCTCCTCGCGCAGGTAGCGCACCTGGCTGGTCAGGTGGCGCCGCTCCAGGGCGCGCGCCACCTTCATCTCCACCTCGTCGATGGAAAACGGCTTGAGGATGTAGTCATACGCCCCCTGGCGCATGGCCTCCACGGCGTTTTCCACCGTGCCGAAGGCGGTCATCACGATCACCTCGGTCTCCGGGGAAGCGCGTTTGTAGGCGCGCAGCACCTCGAGCCCATCCAGCCCCGGCATGCGCAGGTCGGTGATGACCAGATCGATGCCCGTGTCCGCCTGCGCCACGGCGGCGGAGCCATCGGCCACCGGGATCACCTCGTAGCCGGTGTCGGCGAAGGCCTGGGTGAGCATTTCGCGCATGGCGTCCTTGTCGTCGGCAATTACGATGCGTGTCATGGGCTTACCTCAACTTACCTCAGATAATTTCATGCCGGGTTCATGCCGGGGGGGGCATTCCGGTGGTTGTGCCAAAAGAGCTAGCAGGGATCGTGCCAGCGCTGGCATCCACATGGGTTTCCGGTGGGCCAGAGCACGGTAGCCATACCACAAAACGCGCCCCGCCCGCGTGCGGGGATTCCAGCAGCATGCGGCCGCCGTGGCCTTCTACTACCTTGGTGGCAATGGGCAGGCCCAAGCCGGTGCCGTCGGCGCGGGTAGTGAAGAACGGGTGAAATATTTTTTCGCGAATTCCGGCCGGAACGCCGGGGCCGGTGTCGCTGATGCGGAGGACCACCCCTTCGCTCTGTCCTTCGCCCTGGGGTTCGACCTCGACCAGCAGTTCGCCGCCGGTGTCGCGCATGGCGGTGGCGCCGTTCTGCAGCAGGTTGACCAGGGCGGCCTTGACCTGGGCCGGGTCCATGCGTACCCGTGGCAGATTTTTGGCAATGCGCACGTTCACGCACAGGTTGGCGGGCAAATCCGGCGGCAGGGCCAGGGACAGGGCGTCCCGCACCACCGCAGCCGGGTCGGCGTCCTCCAGGGACAGCGTCGGTGCCCGGGCGAAGGCCAGAAAATCGGTGACGATGCGATTGAGACCGGCAACTTCACCCAGGATGTTGTGGACGATCTTCTGGCCACGCGGCTCGTCGATTTTGCGGCCAAGCAGTTCCACATAACCGCGGATGGCCCCCAGCGGGTTGCGGATTTCGTGGGCGATGCCGGCGGAGAGTTCCCCCAGTGCCGCCAGCCGTTCCTGAATGCGGATCTGGTCCTGCAGGCGCACCACCCCGGTGAGATCGGAAAAAATGGCGATGGCGCCAAAGCGGGTGCCGTCCCGGTCGGACAGGGGGAAAGCGCTGATGCCCAGCACCTGATCGTCCCCGCCGGGGCGGGGGGTCCAGGTGCGGTCCTCGCGCAGGAATTCCCGGTGTTGTTCCAGACTCTGCGTCAAGCAGTCGAGCACCGGGCTGCCGGAATCCAGCACCTGACGCACGTCGGGGGGGACACCGCTGTCGGGAAACGGGTAACCACGCACCGGCACCAGGTCGGCTGCCGCCTGGTTGCACAACAGCACCCGCCCCCCCAGGTCGACCGCGATGACGCCGCTGGAGATACCCTCCAGCACTTGCACCGAGAGGCCCTGAATGCGCTCGGCGCGTTCCCGCTCCAGTTCGTACAGGCGGGTGAGCTCCGCGTCCTTGCGCTGCAGGCGGCCGCTCATGGCGTTGAAGGCGTGGGTCAGGTAGCCCACCTCGTCGCGGGTGGCGACCGGCACCGTGGGGTAGCCGTGGCCCTGCATCATGCGCCCGAAGGCCTCCACCAATCGTCTCAGCGGGCCCACGATGGAACGCGACAGGATGACGCTGATCAGAACCGCGAGCACGGTGGCCGCCAGAATCAGGTACAGCACCTTGTGGCGCAATTCATTTACCACGGCCAGAAAATCGGCGCCGGCTTCCACGCCCACGGCAGCGATCACCTGTCCGCCAGAGTCGAAGACGGGGGCATATCCGCTCTTGTACAGGTCGCCGCCGTCATCCGCGTAGAGGGTGGATGCCGTGGAGTGCCCGGCCCACACACGAGACAGTTCCACGGCGTCCATCTTCAGCAACAGGTATTCGGCGCCGATCGGCAGTTCCTGGTCTGCGTCCAGCAGCACCCGCCCTTGGCGGTCGATGATGAAAATATCGTCGACCCCGGCGGCGCGACGGATGCCGTTCAACTGGTGGATCAGCAGGGCGTACAGACGGGTGGACTCGTCTCCCGGTGTCAGGTATTGAAGATATTCCGGGCGCAATTGCCCGGCCACCACCGAGGCGTGGCCGACCAGACGCGTGGACAGGGAACTGTCCAGGGAGTTTTCCGCCGCACGCAAAAACAGCCACCCGGCGACGCTGAAAGCCACCAGGGTGAGTGCGGTGTACGGCACCAGCAGCCGGGTAAGGAGGCGGCCGGAGAAATCTGCCGGGCGGATGAAGCGGCGGGTGCGGGGGGAATCCTCCGTCCGGGGGGAAGAAGGGGGGCTGTCCGTGGTGTCGGTCCCGGCGGGGGGCGATGGGGCGCTTGGGGGCGGTGGGGTCAATCGTGAAGAAATGCCCATAACCCCTCAATCATAGGGGAGACTGGCGAAAAGTGCCAAATATTCGGCGATCCCCTGCGGTTCCCCCTTCGGGCAGAGGGAGATGGAAACGGGACCGTCGCACGAGGCGGCCGTGGTGGGGCGCCCAGGCTAGGGAGCGGGGGTGTCGGAGGACGGGGCCGCCGGGCTGGCCGGTTTGTTTTCCACCAGACCTGCGGCCTCGGCGTAAATTTTCAGGTCAGATTCCTGCTTCAAGTGTTCGGTGATGGCGGCCTGCAACTGGTCTCCCTTGCGCCGTTGCAAGGCCTGGCGCCGCTGGGCCTGCTGGGCGGCGAGTTCTTCGGCACCCAGTTTGGCGTCGTCCGGCAGCTTGAACACCTGAATATCCACCGCGCTGGCGTCGGCGGCGGACATGGACAGTTGGCGCGCCTTGGCTTCCAGGATGCTGTTGCGCACGCTGGCCTCGAAGGCCTCCGGGGTCAGGCGCACACGCTGGAGAAGGTCGCGGTAACGGTTGGTGTTGAAGCGGCCGTTGACCTGAAAAGCCTCCTCGCGCATAACCGCGTCGCGCACCTCGGCGTCGGACGCCGCCAGTCCCATCTCCTGTGCCCGTTTCCGCCACAGGCGGCTGTCCACCAGTTGCTCCAGGGCCTGACGCCGCAGGCCGATCTGTTTGGCCAGGTCGTCGTTCCACTCCTTGCCGTAGGCGTCGGCGTAGCGCTGGTAGAGATTTTTGTAGGCGCGGTCCAAATCGGTGACGAGAATCTCGTCACCATTCACCTTGGCCGCGTACACGCCGCTGGGGGCGGACATGCCCATCCACCCCATGGTGCCCACGAAGGTGACGGTGACGATGCCCAGCACCAGGCCGAACACCCATTTTTTTTCCACGCCGAAGCGGCGGATCATTTCGAGCATCGGGGAAGACCTGCCTCAAATTCCGTCGAACCAAATTTTTATCGAACCAGGCGCCCGCCGGGCCACTGCCCGTCAGGTATGTCCCGCCACCTGTTGCCCGCAGGGGACGATGCGGGAGGTGGCGCTATGGTAACGGGGCGGATGCCGCGAATCAATGCACCTCGGGTGGTGCCTCGAATGGCGCACTGGATGGTGCCCGGGGGGAGGTGGGAAAACCCGCCTGTGGAGCCCATCCCCTTTTTTTCATTCATCGGGGGTTGACGCTCCCGGGACACTGGTTAAATACCTTCCCCAGAGAGGGGCCAATTCTCCCCTTCGCCCGCCGTGGCGGGGGTTTTCATTCGGGACTCTGATCGGGACGACGGCAAGCATGAGCGCAACGGAATTCAAGGCCGCCTCCGGCGGGGACGACGCAGAAGGTCAGGTGGAAGTTCAGACCGAGGATCAGGCGGCAGCCGAGGCGGTGGATCCCGTCGCCGCCGCGCAGGCGGTCGCCAGGTTGGCGGAGGAACGCCACGTGCGCCTGTATGCGGAGTTCGAGAACTACAAGAAGCGCATCGCGCGCGAGAATGAAGATTTTCGCAAGTACGCCAACGAGGCCCTGCTGCGCGACCTGCTTGGGGTGGTGGACGACCTCGACCGCGCCATCGGGCACGGACGGGCAGAGGACGGCGGCGGCAAGCTGCTGGAAGGGGTAGAGATGATCCGCAAACAGTTCGGGGACATTCTCGAGAAGTTTGGCGTCACCCCCGTCCCGGCGCTGGGCGTGCCGTTTGACCCCGCCGTGCATCAGGCAGTGTCGCAGGTGGAGAGCAGCGACCACGCCGACGGCGCGGTGGCCGAGGAATTTCGCAAGGGCTATTTTTTCCACCAGCGCGTGCTGCGGCCCGCCATGGTGGTAGTGGCCAAAAACAAGGGCTAGTGCCCGGAATTTTCCGGAGCCGGGCGGCAACCGGCGGCGGTTTGCGCGGGTTCCGGACCAGGATGTTTTTTTGACTGAGCATTTCGAGGATTTTTTCAGGAGGCGGAAGCCATGAGCAAGGTGATCGGAATTGACCTGGGGACCACCAACTCCTGCGTGGCCATCATGGAAGGTGGCGACCCCAAGGTGTTGACCAACTCGGAAGGAACGCGCACTACCCCCAGCGTGGTGGGCATCACCGAGGACGGCGAGCGACTGGTGGGCCAGGTGGCCAAGCGCCAGGCCATTACCAATCCGGAGAACACGATTTTTTCCGTCAAGCGCCTGATCGGCCGTCCCTTTAACTCGGCGCAGGTCAAGGACGCCGCCTCCAAGCTGCCCTACGCCATCAAGGCGGCGGCCAACGGCGACGCCCACGTGGAGGTGCGCGGCAAGCTGTACTCGCCGCAGGAAATCTCGGCCATGATCCTGCAAAAGATGAAGGCGACCGCCGAGGAGTACCTGGGCGAAAAGGTCACCGACGCGGTAATCACCGTGCCCGCGTACTTCGACGACTCCGAGCGTCAGGCCACCAAGGACGCCGGGCGCATTGCCGGACTCAACGTGCTGCGCATCATCAACGAGCCCACTGCGGCGGCCCTCGCCTATGGCCTGGACAAGAAAAAGGATGAACACATCGCCGTCTACGATCTGGGTGGCGGCACCTTCGATATCTCCATTCTGGAACTGGGCGAAGGGGTGTTTCAGGTCAAGTCCACCAACGGTGACACCTATCTGGGTGGCGACGACTTCGACCTGCGCGTCATCGACTGGCTGGTGGCGGAATTCAGGAAGGACCAGGGCGTTGACCTGAAGAACGACAAGATGGCCCTGCAACGCCTGAAGGAAGCGGCGGAAAAGGCCAAGATCGAGCTCTCCTCCAGTTCCGAGACCGAGATCAACCTGCCGTTCATCACCGCCGACCAGACCGGTCCCAAGCATTTGCAGATCAAGCTCAGCCGCTCCAAATTCGAGCAGTTGGTGGAGGATCTGGTGCAGCGCACCCTGGAGCCGTGCAAGAAGGCGCTGGCGGATGCCGGGCTGTCGAAGGGTGAAATCAACGAGGTGGTGCTGGTGGGTGGCATGACGCGCATGCCCGCCGTGCAGAAGCTGGTGAAGGAGTTCTTCGGCAAGGAGCCCCACAAGGGGGTGAACCCGGACGAGGTGGTGGCCATTGGCGCCGCCATTCAGGGCGGCGTGCTGAAGGGCGAGGTAAAGGACGTGCTGCTGCTGGACGTCACCCCCCTGTCTCTGGGTATCGAAACCCTGGGCGGGGTGTGCACCCGGCTGATTGAACGCAACACCACCATCCCCACTTCCAAGAGCCAGATCTTTTCCACGGCTTCCGACAATCAGAACGCGGTGTCCATCCACGTCCTGCAGGGGGAGCGTGAAATGGCCGCCGGCAACAAGACGCTGGGGCGTTTTGATCTGGTGGGCATTCCCCTGGCGCCGCGTGGCGTGCCGCAGGTCGAGGTCAAATTCGACATCGACGCCAACGGCATCGCGCACGTGTCGGCCAAGGACCTGGGCACCGGCAAGGAGCAGTCGATCCAGATCACCAGTTCCTCCGGCCTGTCCAAGGAAGAGGTGGACAAAATGGTCAAGGACGCCGCCGCCCACGAGGCCGATGATCATCGCCGCAAGGCGCTGGTGGAGGCCAGGAACGAGGCCGACGGCCTGATCTACGCAGTGGAGAAATCCGAGCGCGAACTGGGTGATGCTGTGGACGCCGACCGCAAGGCCGACATCGCCGCCAAGATTCAGGCCCTGCGCACTGCCGCCGAAGGCGAGGATGTGGACGCCATCAAGAGCGCCTCCGACGCCCTGACCCAGGTGTCCCACAAACTGGCCGAGGAGGTGTACCGCAAGTCTGCCGAGGCCCAGCAGGCGGCTGGCGCCGCCGCTGCGGCGGGTGCGGCGGAGGGCGGCGCCGAGGCCACCGACGATGTGGTGGATGCCGACTTCGAGGAAGTGGGCGGCGAAGGCAAGAAGTAATCTCCGGCGTTCCCCCGCCCCCCGCTCATTTGCGGGAGGGCGGGGGAACACTGCCCGGACCCATCCGTTCAAATCCCATCCAGGTGGCAGGTGGCCAAGCGAGACTATTACGAAATACTTGGCGTTCCCCGTGGCGCCACCGAGGCCGAAATCAAGAAGGCCTACCGCAAGCTGGCCATGCAGTATCACCCGGACAAAAACCCGGGTGATTCCGCCGCCGAGGCGAGCTTCAAGGAAGTGGGCGAGGCCTATGGAGTGCTGTCCAACGCCGAGCAGCGCAAGGTTTACGATGCCTATGGCCATGCCGGGCTGGGGGGGGGCGGCGGTCCGGGGGGCTTTGGTGGAGCCGGAGGCTTTGGCGGTCCCGGAATGGGCGACGTGTTCTCCGACCTGTTCGAGGATTTTTTTGGTGGCGGCGGAGGCCGGGGGGGCGGCGGTCGCGCCCGCGCCCGCGCCCGCCACGGCGCCGACCTGCAATACAACCTGGAAATCACCTTTGAGCAGGCGTTCTTCGGCCACGAGGCGCGCCTGCGCATTCCGCGTTACGAGCCGTGCGACACCTGCAACGGCAGTGGCGCCAAGCCCGGCACCGGCATGCGCACCTGCGGCGTGTGCAAGGGGCAGGGGCAGGTGCGGTTCCAGCAGGGCTTCTTCACGGTGGCGCGCACCTGCTCCGAATGCGGCGGGGTTGGTCAGGTGGTGTCGGCACCCTGTGGCGACTGCGGTGGCCAGGGCAAGGTGCGCACCGAAAGCACCTTGCAGGTAAAAATCCCCGCCGGGGTCGAAACCGGCAGCCGCCTGCGCCTTTCGGGCAAGGGGCAGGCCGGGGAGCGCGGCGGACCGTCCGGCGACCTGTATGTGGTCATCAGCGTGTTGCCCCACGAAGAATTCACCCGCGAGGGAGATGACATACACCTGGAAATCGGGATACCATTCTCGATTGCCGCTCTGGGTGGCGAGGTGCAGGTGTCCACCATGACCGATCCGGTGCGCCTGAAAATCCCCGCGGGAACCCAGCCCGGCAAGCGTTTTCGCCTCAGGGGCAAGGGTTTCGCGAATGTTTCCGGGCACGGTATCGGAGACGAGATTGTTACTGCTACACTAACCGTGCCCTCCCGGCTCAGTGGTCGCCAGCGGGAACTGCTGGAGGCCTTCGCCAAGGAAATGGGCGAGGAGCCGCAATCGGATGAGGGGTTGCTGAAGAAGGTCAAAGGCCTGTTCGAGTGACTCCTTTCATCGGCCCCCCGGCGCGCGAAACTTGTGGCGTACCCCCATCCGCCGCAGCCGCCGCCGGGGGGCCGTCTCTTTTCAGACGCCCTCCAAGCGTTGTATATTGAGCCCTTCGACCGGTTTTCCGGGCGCCGCCCCCCAGGGCAATCAGCCGCTGATCAAGCCGTAGTGGCGGGGAGGAAGGGCGGCGCGACACAGTGTCAGACGCGTTAGCGACAGGAGCATACGGTCAATGGTTATCGTGATGAAAGCGGGCGCCAGCCAGGAGCAGATAGCCCACGTGGTGAACCGCATCAAGGAACTGGAGTACACTCCGCACATCATCGCCGGCGTGGAACGCACGGTGATTGGCGCGGTGGGAGACGAGCGCGGCAAGGGCATCCTTACCACCCTCGAAACGCTGGACGGCGTGGAAAATGTGGTGCCCATCCTGAAACCCTACAAACTGGCCTCTTCCGAAATCAAGAAGGAACGCACCGTCATCCGCGTGGGCAAGACCGGCGTGGAGATCGGTGGCGGTCGCCTGTGCGTGATGGCCGGGCCGTGTTCCGTGGAAGGCGAGGCGCAGATCCTCGAGGTGGCGCACGCGGTCAAGGCCGCCGGCGCCCACATGCTGCGGGGCGGCGCCTACAAGCCGCGCACCTCTCCTTACAGCTTCCAGGGCATGGAGGAAAAGGGCCTCAAGCTGCTGGCCAAGGCCCGCGAGGCCACCGGCCTGCCGTTCATCACCGAGGTGATGGACACCTCCCAGGTGGACCTGGTGGAGGAGTACGCCGACATCGTTCAGATCGGCACCCGCAACGTCCAGAATTTCGCCCTGCTCAAGCGGGTCGGCAAGTGCCGCAAGCCGGTGTTCCTCAAGCGTGGCCTGTCCACCACCATCAGCGAGTGGCTGATGAGCGCCGAGTACATCCTCAGCGAGGGCAACCCGGACGTGATCCTGTGCGAGCGCGGCATCCGTACCTTCGAAACCGCCACCCGCAACACTATGGACCTGTCGGCGGTGCCGGTGCTTAACGAATTGACGCACCTGCCGGTGATTCTCGACCCGTCCCACGGCACCGGCGTGCGCCGCTGGGTGCCGCCGATGGCCTTCGCCAGCGTGGCGGCGGGCGCCGACGGCCTGATGATCGAGGTCCATAACGACCCGGACCGCGCCTGGAGCGACGGTCCCCAGTCTCTGGACCTGCCCATGTTCAGCGACCTGATGACCAGGCTCAAGGGCTACGCCAGCGCCGCCGGGCGCAGCCTGTAGACCCACCCCTGTTCCCTCCGCCTCCCGGTATCCGCCGGGGGGCGCGGGGGAACCGTGGGGATTAAAATTGTGTGTACCGGGGCGCGTGTGCCGCCTCCGGCCAAGAGGTGTCTGTGAAAGGCGACAATCCCCTGAATGTCCGTGTCGTGCTGTGCACCCATCCGGACCTTTCCAAGGCCAGGGAACTGGCGCGTACCCTGGTGGAGGAGCGGCTGGCGGCGTGCGTCAACCTGATGCCCGGTGTGACGTCCGTCTACCGCTGGCAGGGGGAGGTGTGCGAGGACGCCGAAGTGCTGCTGGTCATCAAGACCACCGAGCACCGCATCGGCCAGCTCAAGCACCGCATTCCGGAACTGCACCCTTACTCGATCCCGGAAATTCTGGTGCTGCCCAACGACGGCGGCAGCCGCAAGTATTTTGACTGGGTGGAGGCCGAAACCTCCCACGGCTGAAACCGGCGGTTGAGGCTGGCGGCTGGCCGGGGATGCATCCACCCCGGCGCTTCCGTTACGCTGGCGGCGCCATGACCCCTTCCGCCCTACAGCCGCCGCACTTTCGCGATTCCCCCTTGAGCGCCCCCGACCTGCGCTCCATCTACCGCCGCCTGCTGACCTTTTTCGGCCCCCAGCACTGGTGGCCCGGCGAGACGCCCTTCGAGGTCTGCGTCGGTGCGGTGCTAACCCAGAACACCGCGTGGAAGAACGTCGAAAAGGCCATCGCCAATCTCAAAGCGGCAGACCTTCTGGAGCCGCACCGCCTGCTGGCCACCGCGGACGCCGAACTGGCGGAATTGATCCGGCCATCCGGCTATTTCAACTTGAAAACCCGTCGTCTGAAGGGTTTTTTACAGTTTCTAAACGACAATTATGGGGGGAATCTGGAACGCATGGGGGTGGAACCTCTGGATTCTCTGCGCCCCCGGCTGCTGGAAGCTTACGGCGTGGGGCCGGAGACGGCGGACTCTATTCTGCTGTACGCGCTGGGCAAGCCCACCTTCGTGGTGGACGCCTACACCTGCCGCATCTTTTCTCGTCTTGGCGCGGTGCCGGAGGGGATCCGTTACCACGACATGCAGGCGGTGTTTTTTCGCCGCCTGCCACCGGACGCGCGCATTTTCAACGAATTTCACGCCCTGCTGGTGGCGTTGGGCAAGGATTTCTGCCGTCCGCGCAATCCCCGCTGTACGGCGTGCCCGCTGGCGGACATTTGCCGTCACGGGGCAGGCAGAGGGGCAAACAGGTGAGCGGCGATCCGGGTATTGGTGACCCCCGGTGGCGGGGGGTGGTGGAGCGTTGGCTGCCGGGGGGCATCCTGGCGTACTCCCTGTGGTCGCTGGCGGGGAATTTGTCCGAGCTGGCGGGGCTGTTCGGCCCGGCCCCGTGGCAACGGCTGACCCGGCCCGAGGGCGCCCTGTATCACCCGCTCTGGAAGTGGGTGCTGGTGTCGGAAATGGTCGCCAGCGCGCTGTTGCTGATCGGTTGCGTCGGGGCACTGGCCCTGCTGCTGGCCCGCGACCGGCGCTTTCCGGCGGTGTTTGCCGGCTTGCTGCTGGCAAATCTGCTGTGGTGCGGGGTGGATTGGCTGGGGGCGAGCCGGGCGGCGGCATCCCTGCCCGCCGATTCCGCCCGGCTGGTGCGGGACGCCGCCGCAAGCAGCCTGCTGACGGGCGCGCTGCTGGCGGTGGGGTCGTTGGGGTGGATGGGACTGACGCGGCGGTGGCGTGCGCAGGTCGGTGGCGGACCGGCTCCGGGGCACAAGGAGTGAAGACCGGGACCGGTACTGGTGCGGGCCGACCGCCCCTGGCGGTCGTGGAAGGGAGGAGAGGGATACCGGCCCCGGTCTTCGAGGCACAACATAGCTTCCGGCGTTGGGCGCCGCCATGCCCCTTCGCTGCCCCATGCCCGGTCCAGTTCAGTTTTGGCGCGGGCGTCCGATGCCCGCCGGTTACGCGGCGGGTGGGGTCGTGCCGATATGTTTGGCCCCCTCGGCTGCCGCCACCGCCAGGTGCAGGGCCTCGATGCGGGTGGCCACGCGACGTTCGGCGGGCAGCGGGTCCAGCACCCCCATGCGCGCCAGATCCCGCGCCACCTGCCCCTCCATGCCCGACACGAACGCGGTGATGCCGTCCTGGGCGAGGTTCCCCAGAATCTCGCCGATGGCCATGGCCACCGAGGTGTCCAGCGTCACCGTGTCCGACAGGTCCAGCACCGCCGCCTTGTAAGGCGCGCCGATGCCCGCGAGGCGATGCACCAGGTCCTTCGACGAGCAGAAACTGAACGGCCCCGACAGGTGCAGCAGCAGAATCTGCCCCCTTCCCCGCCGTATCAGCTCCCGCTCCACCTCGGAGAACGGCGCTTCACCCACATCGCTGGACACCAGCCGCAGTTGCGCCGCCTGGTGCGCCGACAGGTTGCGCGCCGACACCAGAGAGGCCATGATCAGGCCCACCGCCACCGCCGTCAGCAGGTCCACCAGCACGGTGAGCAGCAGCACGGTGAACATCACCAGCATCTCCTGGCGGTCGGCCTTCACCACCAGGCGCAGGAACGGCCAGTCTATGATGTCCCACCCCACCTTGAGCAGCACTGCGGCCAGGGCGGCCATGGGGATGTGTTCCACCAGCGGCGACAGCCCCAGCACCAGCGCCAGCAGCACCACGGCGTGTAGCGCTCCGGACAGGCGGGTGCGACCGCCACTGCGCACGTTCACGGCGGTGCGCATGGTGGCCCCGGAGCCAGCCACCGCGCCGAACAGCCCACACATCGCATTGCCGATCCCCTGGCCGATCATCTCGCGGTTGGGGTCGTGGCGGCTGCGCGTGAGGCTGTCGGCGATCAAACTTGTCAGGACGCTGTCAATGGCCCCCAGCAGGGCCAGGGCCAGCGCCCCGCGCAGCACCACGGGGAAGGTCTCCGGATCCACGCTGGGGATGACAAAATGCGGCAGGCCGTGGGGGATGGGGCCGATGACCCGCACCTCGGGGAACAGCCACAGCGACACCCCGGTTCCGGCCAGCAGGGCGAGCAGCGGCGGGGGTATCAGGCGACGCAGTCGAGCGGGCAGGAACAGCATGACCGCGAGGGCGGCCCCGGCCACCGCCAGCGCCCCCGGATTGGGCGCCGCCACCTGCTCCGGCAGCATGGCCAGGGCCTTGAATACCCCCTGATCGGAACCCGGGTGCCCCAGCAACGGCCCCCG
>Ga0224495_10000051_pt1 | contig 93933 bp, 101 predicted proteins | sample SF_Jul11_sed_USG_FD_168128 | JGI IMG/M metagenome (GOLD analysis project Ga0224495, IMG submission 168128) | Sediment microbial communities from San Francisco Bay, California, United States - SF_Jul11_sed_USGS_4_1 | ecosystem: Environmental > Aquatic > Marine > Sediment | place: USA...
TATTTTTTTGAAAGTGTTGCCGCACCGATAAGAGCCGCTTCTTCAACTTTTATTTGATGATGGTCTTCGTAAACCGACTTGATGCCGCGCAGGATATCAATTGTTTCCTCAACTGTGGGTTCGCTGACTACAATCGGTTGTAATCTACGCTCGAGAGCACTGTCTTTCTCGATAAACTTTCTATAGTCGTCAAAAGTCGTGGCGCCGATTAAGCGTATTTCACCTTTGGATAGAGCAGGCTTTAGGATATTGGCAGCGTCCATAGAGCCTTCAGCCGAGCCGGTGCCAACGATAGAATGGACCTCGTCTATAAAGAGAATAATGCTCTTATCCTCCTTGACTTCAGATAAAACTTTTTTTAAGCGGTCCTCGAATTGGCCGCGATACATAGTGCCAGCGACCAGAAGGCCCATATCAAGCTGATAAATTTTCCGTTTTTTTAGTCTCTCCGGAACATTGCCGTCAGCTATTTTCTGAGCCAGGCCTTCGACGATGGCGGTCTTGCCCACTCCGGGATCGCCGATGAAGACCGGATTGTTCTTTCTTTTACGAAGAAGGATTTGGATCGCTCTGCTTATTTCGTTCTCGCGTCCGATGATTGGGTCGAGTTCTTTTTTCTTAGCTTTTTCGACGATATTGGTGGCAAAATATTCAAGAACTTTTTGCTTAACGGCTGTCGGATTCATCTCTCGAACCGGAGCAAACGGTTCTTGTCTGAAAACGGGTGTCTCAAAAGGTTCAGGAGCCGCTTGCTGGTCAAGTTGAGGGGGAAATCTTGGCGGCATCGGCTGGTTCTTGATCATCTGATCCATTTCTGCCAGATCGTTAAAGATTGTTTCCAGCTGTCGGCGAATCTGTTCCGGGTTGATACCGATCTTCTGGATAGTTTTATAGCATCCGAATTCTCTGCTTGATAGAAGAGCAATTAGGACATGTTCAACATCAACATTGAAATGACCGAAGTTTGAGGCGAGCCGAAACGAAAGCTTAAGTACTTCTCTGGAATGGTCGGAAAGATTGTCTTTGCTGGGGGTGGCCGGCGATAAGCTTTGGACTAATTTTATTTGGTCGTAGTTTACGGAATATTCCCTCAAAATATCGTGGGAAAGCGTTCCCGGGATATTGATTATCGCGAGCAGAAGGTACTCCGTAGTTATTTGTGATTCGTCTTTTTCGGCAAGCCTTTGGGCTTCTTTGAGTACTGATTGGGCATTTGATGTAAACTTATCGAAGATATTGTCCGTCATTTATTACGCTTTGCCCTCTTTTTTGGCGGGCTTTTTTTCACTTCTTTTTTGATTTGATCGGTTTTTTCCTCGGCCTTCTCCTCCTTAACGTCTTTGGTTCTTGGTTTTTTAGCCCTTTCTTCTCCTTCTTTAACAATGTCGATTGTCCAACCGCTGATTTTACTAGCTAAGCGAACGTTTTGCCCGCCCTTACCGATTGCCAGTGAAAGCTGATCCTCTGGTACCCAAATTTTAGCGCTTTTTTGCTTCTTATTGAACTTTATTTTATCTATTTTTGCTGGCGAGAGAGCGTTGGTGACGAATGCTTCCGGATCTTTGTCGTACAAAATTATGTCTATTTTTTCGTTTGGAATTTCAGCTAAAACTGACTGGACTCTAGTCCCTCTCTGTCCGACGATTGAACCAACAGGATCGAGGTTTTCATCGTTGGTTGAAACAGCAATTTTTGTCCTCGAGCCCGGCTCGCGGGCGATTTCAGTGATTTCAATCGAACCCGATTCAAGCTCCGGCACTTCCTGTACAAACAGTTCTTTGATAAAATCAACCGCTGAACGCGAGACTAGAATCCTCGGCCCGCGGCTTGTTTCATCAACTTCGCTAACCCACACTTTAACCCTTTGGCCGGTGTAATATCTTTCACCCGGGATTTGATCTTGGGGCAACATAATTCCGTTAATTTTGCCCAAGTCGACGATTACGTTTGGTCCCTCGACTCGTTGGACGCTGGCCGCAACAATCTTCTTTTCTTTGTTCTTGAATTCTTCATAAAGGAGTTTTCTTTCCGCTTCTCTTAGTTTTTGAATAATTACCTGCTTGGCCGTTTGAGCGGCGACACGGCCGAAATCCGATTTGGTTTCAAGGGGAAATTCAATTTGGTCTCCGACGGAGATCTTTTTTTTAATTTTTTTAGCCTCTGTTTCCGATATTTGCGCCTCGCTATTGGTGATTTCCTCGTCGTCAGCAATGACATTTAAGGCTCGCCAAATTTTAAGACTGTTATTAGATACATCAAGCTTGGCTTTGATAACTTGTCCTGATTTACCATAATCTTTTCGATAAGCGGCGGCTAGAGCGGATTCAACCGCATCAAGAATAGTTTCTTCCGAAAGGCCCTTTTCGTCAGCTAGTTGCTTGATGGCGGTCATAAATTCTGCGATCTGCATGATTACCTCCCAGGTAGTGTAAATTTGATCGTTTTTTTCTTCGAAAAAACACTGCTTTGCATAATTTTATTTTTTACTAATTGCTTGCTATTTTTTTTAGTAGCTATTTAAATGCAGTACCTCGAGCATTTATCAAATTTCTACTACCTGGCTCTCTTATTTAACAACTTAAGCGGCACCCTTTGCCGCTTTTGTTTAATGCTATAGAAAAAGCGAAAAAAAGTCAAGAGAGTATTTGTTTCCCGCGTGTTAACACGAGCCAGGGGAAAATAAAAACTGCTTTGAAGATTCTCTTGTAGCGCCTAGGCTCCACGACTAAACGGTAGAGCCACTCAAGTCCGATTTCCCTTAAAAATCTAGGGGCACGCCTAATTTTGCCTGAAATAAAGTCGAAGGTGCCCCCGATGCCGATAAAGACATTGGCATCTATTTTATATTGGTTATTTGAAATCCACAGCTCTTGCTTTGGAGCTCCTAGGGCGACAAGGACGATATCCGGTTTTGATTGATTTATCTGTCTTAAGAGTTCGCTATTATGTTCTTCGGGATTTATTTCGACTCCATCAATAGATCCGACAATGTGAACCCCGCGAATCCTCTTAATTATTTTTTGCTTCGCTAGGTCGGCGGTGTCCTTTTTACCACCGAGCAGATATATCCGGTATTTGTTGAGCGAGCTCAAATTGAAAATATTCCAAACCAAATCAGCCCCGGGGATTCTAGCGATGGTTTTCTTGTGTAAATGTTTTACCGCCCAAACAATACCAGTGCTGTCAGCTATAGAGAGTGAATTGTTTAAAATGGTTCTGAATTTTGAGTTTTTTTGAGCTTCGACCACAAATTCATTATTAACCGTCGCAATTTGCAGCTTCTCGTCTTCATCGATAGCTTTTTTAATCATTGCTAAAATATCCTCGCGGCTAGCGTCAGAGATCAAGACATTTAGAACCGAGTATTTACTCATCTTATAGTGGCGCGATAAACTTGCCCCGCGCTTTCATATATTACTGAATGTCCGGAGTTTGCAAATATAACTGGCGTTTGAGATTGTTTTTCGAGCAGGTCAACAATATTTGTTCCGTCTGTTTCTATAAGTTTTAACCGGTTATCCTGTGTAAAAGCAATTATTTTGGTATTTGGGTACCAAGATGGTCCGAATACTTCGGACATAAATCGGGTGACAAGACCGTCTGAAGAAAAAATCTCTCCCCCCGAAACTGATAGGTTCTGGGTATCAGCAATTTTTCCGATTAGGGCTGGTGTTAGCCCCACGTTATAGTTCTCTATTTTGGGCTCTTTTTTGAAGAGAACAATTGAGGAAAATTTCTTTGCTTCGGCCGGCTTAAGATCAAACGATTTCTCCCAATCGTAATAACCATCTTTTGTTATTTTTAGGTTGTATTGTTTTGGCTCCAAGTTTTTTTGGGTAAAGTTTTTCCCCCCCACTAACTCTTCGTCTAAATATATTTGAGCTCCTTCTTCATCGCAAGAAACATCAATCAGAGCAGTTGGCGATATTTTTCTGGTTTTGATATTGATATTGTAGCCCGCAGCGTAACAAACAACGAGAAAAGCGGCAACAGCGAAAAAAATCGTCAATAAGCTCCAGTTGAGGACTTTAAAGACTTTTTTGTTGATTGATAAATTACTCATTTCAAGCTAAATTATACATAAAAAGAAAAAATGATGAATAAGTTTATTATCCGAGGGGGCAAAAGTCTTAGAGGAAGGGTGGAAATCTCGGGGGCTAAAAACGAGGCGCTTAAAATAATTGCTCTTTCAATAATTCTTAGAGGCGAGCTGACTATTAAAAATACGCCTATTATTCGGGATGTGTTGACCCAGCTTGAAATCCTTAAATCTCTAGGCGCTAGCTTTAGTTTAGATGAGCATACTCTGCAGATTAACTCAGCGGCTATTTCATCCGGGGATATTAAATCTCCACTAGCTGCCCAGCTCAGAGCCTCGATTATTTTGGTCGGCCCGTTATTATCGAGGTTTGGTGAGGTCGAGACCCTGTGTCCCGGCGGTTGCTTGATTGGCGCAAGGTCAATCGATACCCATCTCAATGCCTTCTCCCAGCTTGGGGCGGAGATCTCAACGGAGAAGGACAAAATTAAATTGAGCCTTGAGGCGCCGAAAAAAGAGCGGGTTAGACTCAAAGAAAGAAGCGTTACTGTTACGGAAAACATGATTCTCTATTTAGCGGGCAAACCTGGAAAAGTGACTGTTGAAAATTGCGCCATTGAACCGGAAATAATTGGATTAATCGAGGCGGTCAGGAAAAGTGGCGCCAAGGTGGATTTTGAGTCAGAAAGAGCAATCTCTATTGAAGGTAGCGCTGATTTGTCTCTTAGCGAAGTCGAAATAATGCCGGACAGAATTGAGGCGGCAACCTTCGCTATCGCCCTTCTCGTCACCGGAGGAGAAGGAGAAATACGGCCTTTTCAGAAAGATTTTCACGAGGCTTTCTTGAAAAAATTGGGTGAAGCGGGTGCTAACTATCAGGTAGAAGCAGATACACTCAAAATTTTAAAAACCGGTTCTTTCAGACCAATAGATGTTGAAACTGCCCCATATCCGGGCTTCCCAACCGACCTTCAATCGCCCATTTCTTTAATTGCCGCCAAGGCAAACGGAATATCAAATATTAATGAGAAGATGTATGAAGGAAGACTTCAATATTTAAACCAGCTTGAAAAAATGGGGGTTAGAGTTAAAATAATTGATGTTCACCGTGCCCAGATTGAAGGGCCCTGCCGTCTTCGCTCAACCAAAATTGAATCTCTTGACTTAAGGGCCGGGATAACGCTGTTGATCGCTGCTTTAATTGCCGAGGGCGAAACAGTAATTCAGGGAGCAGAAATAATTGATAGAGGATATGAAAAAGTGGAAGAAAAACTAAGGAACTTGGGGGCTGATATCGAAAGAGAAACTGATGGCTAAAAGAATTGGTATAGATCTCGGCACGACACGAATCAGAATATTCACGCCTAAAAGGGGCGTGATTATTGACGAGCCAAATGTTGTTGCGCTTAACGTTTCAAACCAAAGAGTGATTTCGGTGGGCACGGAAGCAAAGCAGATGTTGGGGAGAACTCCAGAGGCAATAGCCGCTTCTTATACCTTGTTGAATGGCGTGATTGCCAGCTACCGTTCTACCAGACAGATGCTTCAGATTTATCTTGATAAGGTTTTGGGGCGGTTTCGACTGATTAAGCCGGATATTGTTATAAATGTTCCCGTAGGCGCTACTTCGACTGAGAAAAAAGCGGTTTTTGATGCAGTCGAGAGCTTGGGGGCGAGAAGAGTTTATTTGATTAAATCTCCTTTAGCAGCGGCAATAGGGGCTGGAATAGATGTTTCTTCTTCTGTCGGGAACATGATTATTGATGTCGGCGGCGGTAAGACTGAAGTCGCCGTTATTTCTTTGGGCGATATTGTCGCTTCTTCCTCGACTCGTTTTGGCGGAAAAAAATTTGATGAGGCAATAATCGAACATATCAGAAAGAAATATTCTCTGATGATCGGGGAACAAACGGCCGAATCTATAAAAACAGGCATCGGCTCTGCGACTTCAAGAAAGAAAGAAGAAAAAGAGGAGGTATCGGGAAGTAATATTATAACCGGATTGCCTGAGAGCGTGATGATTCACACTAATGATATCGCTGTAGCGATAAAGCCGGTTCTAAACGAAATAATTTTATCCGTTAAGCAAGTTTTGCAAAAAACACCACCCGAATTATCGAGCGACGTTATGGATAAAGGGATCGTTATTTCCGGCGGAGCGGCGAAGTTAGCTAATTTTGATGAGCTTTTGACGAAAGTAACGGGCGTTCCTTGCCAAATGGCTGAAGAGCCTGATATGTGCGTAATTAAGGGGATCGGGTTGGTCTTGGAAAACTTTGAAGAATTTGCCGACTCGTTAATATGGAAAATAAGGTAAAAAACTCAAAAAATCTCTTGGGTATAGATGCCTCAAGAAGCAATGTCGCCCAGCGTACGGGCACAGAATATTATTCTTATGAGATTATAAAAGCTATCGTTGAAAATGATGATTTTAAGTATCGCCTTTATTCGAGAACACCGATCGAGTACTTAAAAGTTACGGGAAATATTCAGAGCAAGGTTATGTCATTCCCCAGGCTCTGGAGCCAATTTAGGCTCTCGTGTGAAATCTTAAGAAACCCGCCCGATGTTTTGTTTATTCCGGCTCACACCATCCCTCTATATCATGGCCGGTGTGTTGTCACGACGCTTCACGATGTAGGGTTTAGACATTTTCCCGAACTGTATACCCCTCTCGAACGCTACTACCATGATTTTTGCATGAGATTTGCTGTAAAGCATGCAACCAGAATTATTGCTATATCGGAGGCAACGAAGAAAGATATAATTAAGTTCTATAACGCTAAGGCCGATAAGATAAGGGTTATTTATCACGGATACACGAAAGAAAAATATTATCCCCTTAAAAAGGGGGAAACGGCGTCTCAAGGGGTAGAAGCGCTTAAACCATTTATTTTTTTTATCGGTCGGATTGAAGCGAAAAAGAATGTAAAAAATCTGATTAAAGCTTATGGGCTGCTGCGAAAGGACCCGTTGATTAAGCATAAGCTTGTTTTAGCGGGAAGGCCGGGCTACCAGTATGAAGAAATAAAATCAGAGGTTGAAAACCTAGAAGATGAGATCAAGAAAGACGTTGTTGAGCTTGGATATGTTGAAGATGATACGGTAAGCGAGCTGACCAGGCACGCCTCGGTTTTTGCCTTTCCCAGCCGATTTGAGGGTTTTGGGATGCCAATTATTGAAACAATGGCTTCGGGGGTGCCGGTGGTTGCCTCAAACACCTCGTCAATTCCCGAGATTGCGTCCGGCGCGGCTTTGCTTTCCGACCCTGGGGATATAAAAAACCTTTCTCACAACTTATTTCTAGCGATAAAGGATATTAAAACCAGAAACGATTTAACTCAAAAGGGATTAAGGCGCGCCTCGGAATTTAGCTGGGAAAAATCAGCAAGACAAACGCTTGAAGTTATAAGAGAGGCCTACAAGCAGGCCTACTCTGCGTGATTGAACTCCGCTTGAACTATTAATCGCTTTAAATTTGTCCCTAACGGCCAGCAAGTCATAAGGGTCAGAGTCTCTTTATTTAAAGAACTCAAAACACTGACGTCCTTGGGCGAGACGACCTTTGTTTCGACTACTTGATAAAAATAACTTGTTCTCCCGCGATGCAGTTCGATCCTGTCTCCGCTCATTAATTTATTTAGAAGTGAGAAAACATGGTTATATTCGCTTCTAGCCCAATAATAGTTAGAAGAATGTCCCACCAAAAAAATATTGCCTCCCTCGCCCGGGAGAGACGTCCCTTTGTAGTGGACAACCCCCTCCAGTAATTTTTGGATAATCTGAGACTCTTCGACTTCCCAAACGATCGGCGCATCAACGCCTATCCTCTCGATTTTGATGAAATTGCCTTCTGGTTTGTCCGGTAAAACCGGCGCTGGGGTTGGTTTGGGGGTTGGTTGTTGAACCACCGGCAGCTCCTCGGGAACAGAAACCGTTTCAATAGAAGTTTGAGCTGAAGGTTTCGGCTCAGCGGTGACAGTTTTTTCAGTTTTGGGCAGCGTTTTTCCTAAATAGTCGGCATAGTATGACCATTTAATCTGATCCTTGTAGGCCGGGAAATTCAAACTCAAAAAGATCGCGAATCCGGTGAATCCGGCATACATTGTAGTTTTCAAAAATACTTGGGCCGTTCCTCCCCCTTTCTTTTTTGGCCTCCTTTCAGGAATTTTCTTGATCACTTTTCTGATATTTCTTATTTCGGCTTTATCTGTGATGTGCCCGACCCTTTTCATCTTTAAGTGTTTTTTTGGTTCTTCCTCAAATTTTTCCCATTTATTATTAGGCGAGAGACCTTGGTCTTCGTTGTCGAAAAGTCTGATTAAGTCCTCTTCTTCAATTTTCATCTTTGAGTTTTTTAGTGATGTAGGCGATGGCTTCTTCCTTTGTTTTAAGCTTGCCTTCCACCTTCATTGAATCAATCTCGTCTAATATTTTCTTGAAGCGTTCTCCGGGCTCAATTCCTATTTTTATCAGGTCGTCGCCAGTTAGAATCCTTATTTCTTTTAAGTGTTGTTTGTTTTCTTTAAACTTGGTTGCTCTCTCAACATATTTTTTTAAGTTGGCAACGAATTCATCTCTTATCGGATAAGTTCCTTTAGCATCTGCTTCAGCTAGTTTAATAAGGTCGCTGAACTTGGGGTCAAGCACAAACTCAAGGGCCTTATTGGGGCGCATTTTTTCAATATCAGCAATTCTCATATGATTTTCTATTAGCCAGCAGATGTCGTAGGTTTCAAATTTTGGGAATTTGAGTCTCCCCAAAATTTCTCTCGCGAGTTTTGCTGATTCTTGGGCGTGATCGTGAAAAATTATTCTTTTTTCTTTGATTAGAGTTTTCGGTTTGGCAATATCATGAAGCATAACCGCCCAAGCTAAGTATGATGGAGAGTCGTCAGGCAGAGATTTAAGGGCAAGATAAGTGTGGACAAAAACATCTCCCTCTTTGTGGAAAACATCCGGTTGAGGCACGCCTTTCATCTCATCAAGCTTGGGAATAATAAACTTTAAAAGGTTGCTTTCCGAAAGTTCGATAAAACCTTGGTGGCGATTTGGAGATTTCAAAATTAAATTGAGCTCATCCCTGATTCTTTCAGCAGAGACTTCTTTGATTAGGCTAGCACAGTTCCTCACTGCCTCGAATGTTTCCGGTGCATATTGAAAGCCGAGAGTGGTTTTGAGCCGGATTGCTCTTACCAGTCTTAAGTGGTCTTCTTCGATTCTTTCCTTTGCCGACCCTATAAAGCGAATCGTCTTTTTCTTGATATCTTCCTGGCCGCCGACATAATCTATAATCTGGTTATTCGTCGGATTTAAAAAAAGGCCATTAATAGTGAAATCGCGCCGTATCGCATCTTCTTTAGCGGAAGAGAAAGTTATTTTACTTGGTCTTCGGTTATCTTTGTAATCGCTTTCGCTGCGGAAAGTAGCGACTTCGAATGCCTCGTCGTTTAAGATAACGGTAATAATCCCGAACCGTCGTCCGACCGGAGTGGTTTTGCTAAAAATTTTCTCGATTTGTTCTGGGGGAGCCGATGTGGCTATGTCAATGTCCTTTGGCTCTTTTCTCAAAAGGAGATCTCTAACTGCTCCGCCGGCAAAATAGGCTTCGTAGCCGTTATCCTGGAGCTTTTTGACGATTTCAGTCGCCGTTTTTCTCATAGCTAAAATATACCTTAATCTTGTTGCTTAGCCAACTTGATTTAGCATTAGGGCTTTGCTTGGCCGTTGACTTTTTGCTATATTTTTGTTACGCTAGGACGCCCTTGAGGGGCAGCAGCAACTTCACAGGAAGGGATGAGCAAAAGATGGCAGCACGAATCGCAGCAACGATCGGATACATAGCGGTGGCTGGGTTGACGTGGGTCGTGGTAAGCGTCGTTGGTGCCCCTGCCAATCTCCAGCTGTATGTTGACCGTTTCTGGCTGGGGGCGGCCACAACAACCTTGGCGTTGGTTGCCCTTGTCGGGCTGGTTGCGGTTTGGGCTGGCCCGGCGCGTAACCAGGCTTCTCGGGAAGGGAGGGGAGACAGTGCCTGAGGAGCTACGCGATGTGCGAGACGACGCAAAGGAGTGGGAAGAGCTTCATGAGGGGCCGTGCCGTGAACAGCACGCCGTTCCGCCAGGCTGCGCTTCTGCGCAAGTTCGACTCTGCGCTCGGCGCAGACAAGGAACGCCGGCATCGATCGCGACTCCGTTGTGTAGTGCATATGGCCATAGGATTGTTGATGGAAGAGGCTGTGGGCTTCTGCCAAGACCAGTAAGAACGGTAGTAGCCTACGACCCCTAGCGTCTCTGTGCCCAGTCCCGCCTCGGCGGGACTGGGCACAACCAAAAAGCCGCATCACGCGGCTATTATTGGTAAGTTAAATACTCGACCTTATTAGGATCGATTCCTAAATATGGAGCGCAATAGCGGTCAACTTCAAAATTATTATATCCAGCAAAAAGTTTTTTGATCGGGGTTTTGCAGGGCTCTCCGTAAACCTCGCTCCCCTTTTGTCCTATCGATGCGTCAACCAAAACGAAATCGCTTGGACGGTACAAATTTAAATCCCAGATTGCTTTCATCACCCCATATTTACTGTGAAGTTCATTCTTACTCCAATAATCCGATGTTATTCCGGGGGGCTTAGATTCATTCAGGTAAATGCCGAACAGATTTTTAGCGGCGCAAGTTAGAATGGCTTCGTGGTGTTCCTTTAGAACCGGTAAATTAATGAAAAAACCGCTAAAAATAATCTCTGGCAGCATAACTTCCTTAATTGCTTTTGCTCTCTCGTCGGCCCTTTTCACTCTTTTTTCGCGGTTTAAATCGGTTAATTTTATCTGATATTTTTCGGCTAGTTCATTATAACTAAGTTTTTTAAAGGCAAGCTGTGTGTCACAACCCCCCGCGCCCTCGACAATAATTATCTTGGCTTCGGGGATAATATTTTTACAGAATTTGATTACCTCCTCGACGAGTTCAACGGGCGTAGTACAGGGCGGTTTTTTATCAATCGTCAGATTAGGTTTTATAATTATTCTTTTTTGATTCGCGATCAAGCTGGCAAGGCCTGATTTCTCTAGAATTTCAGGAACGCTTGTTTCAAACGATTCGAATTCAACCTCTAGGACCTTTTCCATGTTACTGATTTTACTCTAGCCTATTTTCTTCTAAAAAACTACTTGGTGGGCAAGGTGGAAGTCGCCTTCCGGTCGAAAACTGCTGTTTTCGCCTCTATGCACGGCTTGCGCCGTCGCGTTGCGCTCTTCGATCGCCTTTGCCGCCAAGATACTCTGGTGGGCAAGGTGGGAGTCGAACCCACAAGGTCTTGCGACCATAGGTTTTTGAGACCTACGCGTATACCAGTTCCGCCACTTGCCCCGTTTTAAACATAGCCAAATCTTCTAAAATCAACGCTTATTTTACCAAATTATTTAAGGATATGAAAGCTTGCCGAGGCGAATTATTTTAGATTCTTTTTGTCTGATATCGACTACGGTCGAGGGTTTTTGAGGCTTAAAACCAGGATCATCGATGATGATGTCAGCAGCGAGATAAATCTTGGGGGCAAGATTTTTTAGGGTTGTTGCCGGCGGTTTTCCCGTTAGATTGGCACTGGTGCCAGTTGCCGGCCTGCCGAAAGCACTAACTATTTCGGTTATTATTGAGTTCTGGGGGATTCTGATTGAAAGGTTATCGTCCAGGATAAATGTGTAGGGCCCGGGAAGATATTTAGCGATTATCTGTTCCTGGAATTTTTCAAGTTGACGAAATTTTTTTATCATTTCCAGGTTAGAAAAATTAAGCGAATACTTGTGATCTAGTTTTCGATTTTTTAATAAATCCAGTTTTTTAACCGCTCCTGGGTTGGACGCATCAACCGCTATTCCATAAACCGTATCTGATGGATAAACAACAATACCGCCTCTTTCTAAGGCAGAGACTGATCTTTCAATGATTATTTTTTTTGATTTATCAGAAAGGGTAAGAAGCATGCTTTATAATAATAACTTGAGATTAATGGCCTGTAAAGGTAATATAAAGTCATAAAATATCGGTCTATACCCGCCTGTCTTGACTGGCATCAGGTAGGTGGCAGGTAGGACTCGGCCGGTATGTTGAAGCCAATCCTGCGGGCTGGTAGTTCACCGGGTAGAACACCGCATTCGCATTGCGGAGGTAGAGGGTTCGAGCCCCTCCCAGTCCACCACTAGATTTGCTAAATAAAAAAGAACGAAAGGAGAGAGATGCTAGAAATAAGTATAAGCAATTTGGAAAATCCACCCTCAGAATGGCCCGAAGCCTTTACTTACAAAGAGGATGTCGGCCAACTAGAACTTCGATTAGCAGACTATAGGTGGGTGAAAAACGTGATTTTAGTTGGCAATGGTGGCGCAATTACTTCTTTTGATGCCTATTATGGAGCTCTTAAACCCAAGATAAAATCGGCTACTGTCTGGACGATGGAGCCAGACTTTATAGACGATGTTATCTCAAGGTTTGATAAAAAAAGTACAATTGTCGTTGCTGTTTCTAAGTCGGGTAATACGATGGGGATGCTTGAGGCTTTGTTTTCACTTGCTGGCTACAAGGTCCTGGCCGTGACAAATCCAAACGAGGGTATCCTCTCACAGATTGCTAAAAAAATGAAATGGCCGGTTACTGCCCATCCGCCGGTCGGTGGGAGATTTTCTGGCGGAACCTCGGCTGCGTTTGTTCCCGCTATTCTTTGCGGGATAAACGCAAAAAAGATTCAAGAAGGTATCTCTTCGGGTTATTCGCTGAAGAAGGAGGCCTATACGCTCTCAAAATATTTATTTGAGCTTGAAAAGAAGGGTTATCAGGAAGTTTTCGTGCCAATATATTCAACCCGTCTCGTCCAGTTTGAAAACCTGATAGTTCAGCTAATGCACGAATCGGTTTGTAAGGATGGTAAGGGCCAGACATTTTATTGTTCGGCTGGACCGGAGTGCCAACATCACACCAGTCAAAGATTTTTCGGAGGGAAAAAGAATACGGTTGGACTCTTTATCGTAGCAAAAGATACAGAAAAAGACCATAACATCAATATCCCTGATTCTCTAAGCGACTTGCCTTATAAATCAAGTACGCTTTCAGTGATAGATAGCTTAAGTGCTCAGGGGGGGGTTCTGGCTGAATTTATCGGAACGCAGCAATGCGCTAGTCAGCTTGGCGTTCCAAATGTTATAATAGAAGTTGAAAGAGTCACGGAAAAGTCAGTCGGAATGCTGGTTGGTTTTTGGCATATGATAGCGTATTATAGCGCTCTGTTAAGGGGGGTGGATGCTTTTGACCAGCCTGCGGTGGAGGAAAGCAAAAATATTAGCTTCGAGGAAATAAGAAATTTGAAAAAATAATCAGACTTTTCACCAGTTAGGAGGGGAAATGCAAAAAATAATTAAGATAGTTGCACGGGAGATTTTGGATTCAAGAGGTGACCCGACCGTTGAGGTTGAACTCGAGACGGATGGACATATTAGAACGATTTCATCAGTTCCAAGTGGAGCGTCTATTGGTTCTTATGAAGCGGTTGAAGTAAGAGATAAAGATCCCCAAAGGTTTGGCGGGATGGGAGTTCTGAAAGCTGTTGAGAATATTAAAAATACTCTTGGGCCATCTCTGGTTGGGGTTGATGTTACAAACCAGAAATCCATTGACGAAACGCTGGCTGGTCTCGACGGCACTCCCCATAAAAGCAAAATGGGCGCAAATGCTCTTTTGGCTATCTCGATGGCAGCCTGTCGTGCCGGAGCAATTTCTAAGGGGATTCCTTTGTATCGATATATTCAAGGACTTTCTGAAACAAAGGAAGCCAAAATTCCTCTGCCAATGTTTAATTTTATTGAGGGAGCTAAACACGCTGATAATAATCTGATAATCCAAGAGTTCTTAGTCGTCCCGGAAAAAGAAATCTTCTTTGATAATTATAGGTTGGCTTCGGAATTATTTCATAATCTGAAAAAAATTCTCAAAAATCGAGGCCTGGGAAGCGCGGTGGGTCACGAGGGTGGCTTTGCTCCTTCATTGCCGTCAGACGAAGATGCTCTGAGGCTTCTTCAGGAAACAGGACAATTAAAGATCGCTCTTGATTTCGCTGGGGCTGTGCCAAACGAGCTACCACTGGAAAAAATAGCCTCAAGCTACCCGGTCATAAGTTTTGAGGACCCGGTTGCCGAAGACGATCTTGAGGCTTGGGCCGATGTGACAAAAACTTATGGAAATAGAATATTAATTGTTGGTGATGATGTTTTTTCTTCTAGTGTGAGCAGATTCCAAGAAGGAGTTGCAAAAAATATTGCCAACGCTGCCATTGTTAAACCCAACCAAATAGGAACTATAACGGAAGTCATTGATTTTGTTAAGCTCGCTAAATCTAGTAACTATAAACTAGTTGTTTCTCATCGTAGCGGAGAAACCGAAGATTCGTTTATTTCCGATTTTGCCGTGGGTATAGCGGCGGATTATGCAAAACTAGGCGCGCCTTCAAGAGGAGAAAGGGTCTCAAAATATAACCGACTGGTTAGAATTGAAGAAGAGCTAAAGAATAAGGGTAAATGAAGAATTGCGCCCTAATAATCTTAGACGGATATGCGATCTCGCCGGAAAAGGAAGGTAACGCAGTGCTTCTGGCAAAAAACCAGTTTACTAGAGATCTCGTATCTAGATACCCTAAGGCACTTTTAAAGGCCTCTGGACAGGAAGCCGGACTTCCCTGGGGCGAGGTTGGTAATTCCGAGGTTGGGCATACAAATATTGGTTTGGGAAGGGTTGTTTTACAGGATTTGCCCCAAATAGACAAATCGATATCTGAAAATAAGATTAAAGATAAACAGATTATCCAGGACATCACCAATACCCTCAAGGCGAACTCTTCCAATCTGCACATTATCGGTTTAGCCTCGGACGGAGCCGTTCATTGTCAGATAAATCACATAATTGCTTTAGTTGATCTATTCAAAGAGAGGGTAATCGGTAAAATAGTCCTTCATTTAATAGCCGATGGACGCGATGTGGCTGAAAAGTCGATAGAAAAATATCTAAATGAGATAAAAAAGATTCTGTCAGAAAAAGTTATTATCGGTTCACTTTCCGGAAGATATTTTGCAATGGATCGGGACAAAAACTGGGATAGAATCCAAAAAGCTTATAATGCTATTCTTCAAAAAGGCGAAATAACTGCTTCCAGCGCAGAGGAAGCAATAAAGCTGGCTTATGGGAGAAACGAGACAGATGAATTCATCTCTCCGGCAACTATAAACAGCGGACTAAAAACCGATCTGGCTAAAGATGTTTTTATTTTTGCCAACTATAGATCAGACAGAGCCATTCAGCTAACCAGGGCATTCGTCGACCCCGCCCTTAAAGAAATTCAAAAGCGACAGATTTGTCCCAACTTCATTACAATGACTACTTATGATGACAATCTCGGAGTAAAAGTGATTTTTTCAAACATTGAATTGAACGATACAGAGACTAACCCCCTGACCAATCCTCTTCCCCAGTTAATTTCTCAAGGGAATTTAAAGCAGTATCATATTGCCGAAACAGAAAAATTCGCTCATGTAACATATTTTTTTGCGGGAGGCGTTAAAGATCCCTATCCGGGACAGGAAAATAAATTATATAAAAGTACGAAGGTTAAATCTCATGATCTATATTTACAGATGCGAGCAGCGGAGATAACAAAAGATGTCATTTTGAATCTCGCCAAAGGTTATAATTTTATTGTTATTAATTATGCTAATGGCGATATGGTCGGACATTCAGGAAATCTTGAGGCAACAGTAAAAACGGTTGATGTCATAGATTTTTGTCTATCTCAACTTGTTCCTAAACTGCACGAAGCTAATTACACGGTTTTTCTAACCGCGGATCATGGAAATTGTGATGAAATGATTGATCTAAAAAGTAAGAAGCCCAATAAGGAGCACACACTCAACCCCGTCTTTTTCCTAATGGCTTCTCCCGGAGGAAGCGGACAATATATGAATTTTGAGGATTTTATTTTATCACCACCCATCGGAGTTTTGGGCGATGTTGCGCCAACCGTCTTAGCCCACATGGGGCTGGAACCATCTGCGGAAATGACTGGGATGGATTTGCGCCAATCATTAACTTAGAAAATGAATATTAAGTCTGTCGTGTTGTTAATTTTGGACGGATGGGGTTATGCCAGGCCCTGGGGAGGTAACGCTATTACCATCGCTCAAACACCCAACTACGATAAACTTCTTCGTAAATTTCCGAATACTCTTATTTTGGCTTCCGGCGAGGCTGTTGGATTACCCGGAGAGGAAGTCGGTAATTCTGAAGTAGGACATATGAATTTGGGCGCGGGTTCGGTTGTCAGGCAGGACATTTCTAGGATTAATGATACTGTGGTTGACGGCAGTTTCTACAAAAATAAAACCCTCTTGGAGGCAATAAAGAGAGCGAGCCAAGGTGACTCTGCAGTTCATTTAATGGGAATAATTTCAGATGGTGGAATTCATTCTCATATAATCCACCTTTTTGCTCTTTTAAAAATGTGCAAAGATAATGGTGCCAAAAAAGTTTATATCCACGCCTTTACTGACGGAAGAGATACTGAGCCTTATAGCAGCATAGAATTTGCTAATCAAATAAACAGCCTGACAAATAAATTACAAATTGGTCAAATTGCAACAGTTGCCGGCAGGTTTTATTTAGATAGACGAGGAGAGTGGTCAAGGACGGAAAAAGTTTATCGGGCAATAGTAGAGAGAACGGGTAATAAGGAAAAATCAGCTTTATCTGGGATCTCAAATGCTTATAAGCGGGGGGAAAGTGATGAGTTTATTATCCCTTTTGTCGTTGAGGGGACAGACGGGGCGGTTAAGGATGGTGATACAGTCATATTTTTTAATTTTAGGTCTGATAGAACGCGTCAGCTGACAAAAGCGCTTCTTGATAAAAACTTTAAAGAATTTGAGGCCAAGAGAGTTAATAATCTTGAATTTATTTCTTTTATACCATATGGAATCGAAAAGGAGCTGGGCGTTACGGCAAAAACCGCCTTTCCAGCTCTTCAGGTTGAACACACCCTGGCAAAATTTATTTCTGAAAAAAAGCTGGCTCAATTTCATATTGCCGAGACTGAAAAATATGCTCATGTCACCTATTTCTTCAATGGTAATGTGGAACAACCCTACCCACAAGAAGAAAGGATGATTATTCCCTCGCCTAATGTTTTAAGTTACGCTGAAAAACCCGAGATGTCAGCCGAGGAGATAAAGAACAGCTTAATAAAAAATATAAAATTCAAAAGGCATAATTTTATCGTTTGCAATTTTGCCAACGGTGACATGGTTGGTCATACCGGCAATTTTGACGCCGCGGTTAAGGCGGTCGAGTTTTTGGACAAAAAAATTAAGGAGATCGCGGACGTTTGCGTGGATCGCGACGTGCCGCTTATCATCACGGCTGATCACGGCAATATTGAACAAATGGTTGATCCCTCTACTGGCTATCCATACACAGAGCACACAAAAAATCCCGTTCCCTTTATTGTAGTTAGTTCAAAAAAAATAACTAAAATAAAACAGAACCTTGCCTTAGCTAACGTTGCTGAAAGCTGCCTCAAATTAATGGCTGTTGAAAGCAACGGTTTATTCAAAGAGTCAATCATTGATCTTTAGATTTGTTCTTGAAGAAAGCCGTTATATCTGTTAGAATAAACAAATGGGCCCGTAGCTCAGCGGTAGAGCATCTGCATGGCATGCAGAGGGTCGCTGGTTCAAATCCAGTCGGGTCCACCAGAAACTGGCGGCAGGCAACAAGTTGCCTGATGCAAGTTTATTTGGGGGCAGATGGATTTGAAGCCGGAGGCGCGACGGCGCCGAGGCCGGCCGGAGAGCCGAGCTAGCAAGCGAGGACTCGATGGCAAATCCAGTCGGGTCCACCAAAAAATATGAGTGAAATAGTCACAACTTACAAAATAAACGATCCCGATGAAGCGCTCCCTATGGAAAGGGATAAGTTTTATAGTGGGCAGATAGCAAAATTTAAGAAAACCGGTAAGCCGACAAAAGCCGTCGGGATTGTAGATATTATTCTATTTAACGGGGAGGGTGAAGTTTATATCCAAAAACGAAGCAATACGAAAGCTCATAACCCTGGCCTTTTAGACAAGTCTATCGGAGGACACCTACAGTATGGTGACACCGCCGAATATACGGTCATGGTCGAAACGGTTCAGGAACTGCAGGTTCCCTCGATTAACTTGCTCACAGAGAAAGATTTCGTCAAAACATTAATTTTGCTTAAGGAATATTTGATAACGGTCGCGGTAACAAAGCATATTGACACAAAATTATTCATTTTGCCCAAAGACATAAGTGACGAGAAAATCAACATCGCAAATATGGTCCATCTCTTCTTTGGAATTTACAAGGGGGCAATTAAGACCGTAGATAGAGAATCAAAAGGAACTCTGCTATATTCTTTGGATGAACTAGAACAAGAAATCGCGGAAACGCCCGAAATATTCACAGAGGACCTAAGATTTTTTGTAAAAGAATATAAACCGCAAATTAAAAAATTTATAAAAAATATTCAGGATATTATTAATGCCTAAATACAACCCATCCAAAATCGAGACCAAGTGGCAAAAAATATGGGAGAAAAATTCTTCTGTTTGGCAGGCGAAAGATTTTTCTAAAAAGAAAAAGTTTTATACTCTCTTTGAATTCCCCTATCCCTCGGGCGAGGGCCTGCATATGGGGCATCTGCGCGGTCAGACCGCGACCGATATATTTGCCCGCAAAAAACGGCTGCAGGGATACAATGTTTTAAACCCGATTGGATGGGACGCGTTTGGGCTGCCGACAGAAAATTATGCAATTAAAAATAAAATCCATCCGGCCGACGCAACGAGAAAAAACATCGCTTCGATGAAGGCCCAAGAAAAAATGCTTGGCTATTTTCTTGATTGGCCACGTGAGATTAATACGACTGATCCTAAATACTATAAATGGACACAGTGGATATTTTTACAGCTTTTTAAACATGGCTTAGCCTATAAAAAAGACATACCAATTAATTGGTGCTTGAGTTGTAAAATCGGGTTGGCTAACGAAGAAATAATCGACGGCAGGTGCGAGCGTTGCGGTGGTGAAACAACTAAAAAAAATGTCAGCCAATGGCTGCTACGCATTACGAAATATGCCGATAAACTGATTGAGGGCCTAAAAGATTTAGATTTTCCAGAGCGCGTTAAAACCTCGCAAACGAGCTGGATAGGTCGCTCTAATGGCGCGGACATAGATTTCTCAGTTAAGGATACCAAGCACAAGATTCGAGTCTTTACCACTCGTCCCGATACGCTCTTTGGAGCAACGTTTATGGTCATTGCGCCTGAGCACGATATTATTTTAAATCTCAAGAAAAAGATTTCTAATTTCAAATCTGTAGAAGGATATATAAAAAAAGCGAAGACAAAATCCGATCTGGAAAGAACGGAGCTCACAAAAATAAAAACGGGGATTAAATTAGAAGGAGTCAGAGCGATTAATCCAGTCAACAACGAAGAAATCCCTATTTTTGTGGCTGATTATGTTCTATCTTCCTATGGAACAGGTGCAATTATGGCGGTGCCAGCACATGACCAGAGAGACTTTGAATTCGCCAAGCAATTTAATTTACCTGTCTCTACTGTTATCCAACCAAGTGAATTAATAGCCTGTGCTTTTTATAAAATTAAACCAAAATATTTGTTCAACCGGAAACAACTTGAGCCAGAATCCGAACTGACAGAAGCTGCGAGATTAAGCGGAAAATATAAGGGCGATGTTTATACGGGGACTGGTGTGCTCATAAACTCAGGTGATTATAATGGCAAACGTTCAAGCGACGCTGCCAAAGAAATCGTTACAGATTTAGAAAAGAAATCAGCTGGAAAATTTGCAATAAATTATAAACTCCGCGACTGGATTTTTTCAAGGCAACATTATTGGGGAGAACCGATTCCGATTGTTTATTGCGGAAAATGCAGTGTTGTTCCGGTGCCGGAAAATGAACTTCCCGTTTTGCTACCTGAGGTTAAAAATTACGAACCAACCGACACAGGCGAGTCTCCTCTTGCCAAGATAACTGATTGGGTAAATACTAAGTGCCCAAAGTGTAATGGTCCGGCTAAAAGAGAAACAGACACAATGCCGAATTGGGCCGGATCAAGTTGGTATTTTTTGCGCTATATCGACCCCGGAAATGACAAGGAGCTTGCTGACAAAGAAAAACTGAAATACTGGATGCCCGTTGATTTGTACGAGGGTGGGATGGAACACACAACCCTTCATCTTCTATATTCTAGATTCTGGAATGAATTTTTATACGACATTGGCGTCATTCCGACAAGTGAGCCCTATAAAAAAAGAGTGCCCCACGGAATAATTTTAGCCCATGACAGCCGAAAAATGTCAAAGTCATTTGGCAATATTGTTAGTCCTGACGAAATGGTAAAAGAATACGGTGCTGACACGACTCGTACTTATGCTATGTTTATCGGGCCGTTTGACCAGTCAATCGCGTGGGACAAAAACGGCCTAAAAGGAGTTTGGAGGTTTTTAAATAAAGTTTGGGACAATATGTCAAAGCCCAATGGCAACGATAACCTTTTGGAAGAGGAAAAACAGAGTCTTATTATTGGTGTAAGCAAGGACATCGAATCTTTCAGCATGAATACTGCGATCGCAAAACTAATGGAGTTCAACAATCTCTTAACCCAGAAGAATTCTATTTCATTCGAAATTAAAACTATCTTTCTTACCTTGCTCTATCCTTTCGCTCCCCATATTTCTGAGGAGTTATGGCAGTCACTTCGTAACAAAAAATTTCTATTTGAAAGCACGTGGCCAAAAGCTGAAAAGGACGTGAAGCAAAAATACAATTACGTCATCCAAATTAATGGGAGAAAAAAATTCGTTATTAAAGATGACTTTGATTTAAACGAGAAAGATATGATTGAGAAAGTATTAAAAATTGATAAAATATCAAAGGAACTCAAAGATGGTTACAAGAAAGCGGTATTTGTCAAAGGAAAAATAGTAAATTTCGTAATTTAATTTTAGGAGAATATATATGGCTGAACCCAAAAAAAGACTTACGCGTAGCCGCAGCGGAGCGAGACAGTCACATGATGCTCTGAAAGAAAAGACCCTCATAAAATGCTCAAATTGCAAGGAACCTGTTTTGCCGCATCACGTTTGTCCAAATTGCGGGTTTTATAAGAAAAATAAGATTATTGTTTTGCAAGACGAAATTGCGCGGCAAAAGAAAATAGATAAAGAATTAAAAGATGAATAGGCATTATGCCCGAGTGATTGCTTTTCAGGCGCTCTACGAAGCTGACTTTAGAGGCAAAATAGATAACGCCCCCGATTATTATTCCCGCCAAATAAGAAAAATCTCCAGCCCCGACAAAGAGGAAGGTGAAAATGAAGAATTCGGGTTAAATCTCGTCAAAAAATCCGCCCAAAACTACCTGAACCTTGACAAGAAAATTGAAGAGGTGGCTAAAGACTGGCCGATCAACCAGGTCGCGATTGTTGATAGGAATATTCTGCGTTTGAGCATTTGTGAGTTAGAAAATTTTGACACTCCCCCAAAAGTGGTTATCAACGAGGCGATTGAAGTTGCGAAAACATTTGGATCCGAAACTTCCTCAAAATTTATTAATGGAGTGTTGGGAACAGTGTATAGAGAAAGTACCAAGTTTAACAAAGAGGAATAAATGACCAATCCACAAGAAGAAAAAATAACTAGTTTAATGGAAAAACTCAATCTCGAGTTTAAAAACCCGGATCTTTTTAGGAATGCCTTCGTTCACAGATCATATTTGAATGAAAACAAGGATTTCAATCTAGAAAATAATGAAAGATTAGAATTTTTAGGAGATGCGGTATTAGAATTAGTCGTTACCGAGCACCTTTATGAAAAATTTAAGATGCCGGAGGGGAAATTGACTGCGCTTCGCTCTGCTTTAGTTCGAGGAAAAAATCTCTCTTATATTGCGCGGAAGCTCAGGCTGCTAGATCACATTTACTTAAGTGCCGGGGAAAAGGCGGGGTCGGATAAGGCAAAAGATTTGATTCTCGCAAATTGTCTTGAGGCAGTAATAGGCGCGATTTACCTCGACCTAGGATATGAACAGACAAAAAAATTTATCGAAAACAGCCTTCTTCCAACTTTAGATAAGATAATTGACGAAAAGCTTTATTTAGACGCAAAAAGTGAGTTTCAAGAGAAAGTCCAAGAGGAAATGAAAGTCACTCCATTCTACAAAGTACACCAAGAGCAAGGGCCGGATCACAATAAAAGCTTTACTAGCGGAGTCTATGTTAATGACGAGTTAGTCGCAACGGGCGACGGTGCATCTAAATCAGAATCAGAAGAAAGAGCAGCGAGAGCTGCTTTAGAAAAGCTATTCAATAATCCGGCGTAGTTTTTTGTACTGCATATTAGCGCGAAATCTGGGCCAATCATTAGGCATCAGTTCAATCGGCAGGTTTGGTTCAGAATTCAGAATAAAGGCATAGTTTAAAATCATTTTTTTCGCTTCTAGTTTGTCTTTTAGAGTAATGACGTTTTCTGATTCATCAATGAACTCCTCATACATTTTCCTAAATTTTTCAAAGTCCCAAATTTTTATTAATTCTTGATTTAATTCCGTCTGCTCGCAGATTAAAATGAGATAATTTTTAACACCTAATCTCTCTGCTATTTTGGAGATATTGCTCTTGCAATCCTTTGGCGACACCCAAAGACTATTAAGATAAGGCTTCAATCCGATAGATTCTAAATATCTTCTAAATTTATCCCTGATAAATCGTTTCTTCTCTGGAATGCTGAAGCTTACGAACCTCCACTTTCCGTCCCAATGCGACACTCCATTATGAATCACATCAAGAATCCTATTTAGGTAGCTAAACCCTTTTTCCGAGAGAGAGAAAAACACTAAGCCATCGATATTCTTTTTTACTATCAAGCCCATGGATTCCATTTTCCCGACTGTACCTCGAAACGTACCAGAGGGCCATAGCTTAAAATCTCGAAGAGATACAGAACCCTTTTCTTCTAAAATAACAAGCAGCTCATAAAGTGGACTTAATTTCATTTTGACCCCGTTGTGAGAAAATGTGAAACCACTGTAGCAAAATTTACGATCGTAAGTCAACATCAAATTTTGATCGTAGGGTCAGATATACCGACTAGGCAAGTGGAGTTCAGCTATTAAAAAACAAATGAATTAAATCCCCACTCGAGAAGCTTTTGGGTTTCGACTGCACTAGCTGCCTTGGTGTCATACTTTGTCTTTAAAACCACGCTGACCAGAGTAATCTCGTTTCTTGTGGCAGCACATACAAGAGTATGTCCGGCGCTATACGTAAATCCCGTCTTCCCACCGATAACCCCTGCAAGCTCTATCTCACCATTAACTAATCTATTTGAGTTTTCTAAAGGATGAGATATTTGTTCGTCAACAGATTTAATTTCGATCTTCCCAGTCTTTATTCTTTTTAAAATGCCTTCGTTCTTTATCGCTTGAGAAAAAAGGATTGTCACCTCTCGAGCAGTAGAAAAACCGCTGTCATTCAAGCCGGCTGGATCCTTAAATCTAGTATCTACAAGCCCAATTTCCTCGGCCTTTTGATTCATAAGCGATATGAATTCATCTTCTGTTGTCTTGGCGTTAGCTATCGCTTTAGCAGCATCATTACCCGAGTTAACCAGTAATCCATACAGAAGATTGCCGTAAGTTATTTTTTCACCACTAAGAAGATTGATTTTTGAGCCTTCTACATTCAGATACTCCGGTTTTATTTCAACAACCTCGTCTTCTCCAAAGAGACCGGCGCTAACAAGCGCGGTCATAATCTTAGTTATTGAGGCGATAGGTACTCTAGTTCCCGAGTTTTTATCGTAGAGTACGTATTTATTGGAGTTTAAAATCAAAACCGCTGATTCAGCAAGGATTTGAGGTTCTTTTGCTCCAGCCTTCATAACTGGTGGCTTCTGGGGAACCACGACTTTTTCTTTATAGTAATTAACGGATGAACCTAGAACTTGGCCGGTTTCGTCGCTAAAATATATAAATTTAGCAAGAAGACCAATGCCAACCAAAATAGTAACTAACAAAAAAGAAATGATCGTCTTTTTCATGTCTTGGGGTGTCTCCCTTGCATTGAGAAAAAGATTTCAATTAAAAGCAGGGCTAAAAGAAACGATAAAATACTAATAAAATTGATCACATTCAATGCCGAGAATGCACCTATACCACCAATAAGAATTGCTGTAAGGATAGATCTCCGTAAAGCGGTGTTAATAAAGCGACCATCAGTGGTTTTTTTAGAAATATACTGGTATAAAAGCGTAAAAAAGAAAATCAAAGCTGACAAGGCTCCTACCCCAAATAAAAAAAACCCCGCCTTTGTTACAGGCGAAGAGCTTAGGGGACTTGTATTAAAAATTATAACTAATTCCACTCCCAACAAAACTAAAAATATAGAAATTGCGATGAAAAATTTTTCTGTCATTTTTCTATGAAAAAAACTCTGGGAAGGAACTTCGTTTCAAAAAAATTTTTCAAATATTCTGTTACTAGCTTACTATTCTGATTTATTCTATTCATATCAACCTTATCTTCATCAAGAGATTCTATAAATACACTCGCTCTTCTCAAGTCTTCAGACAATACTACCTCAGAGACACAAACCAATCCAGTTTTATCAGCATTTTCAGTAAAAAACTTACTCAAAGCTTTTTTTAAATAAGAAGTTAGTCTTTCTCTCCTTAGCGAGATTTCCATTTATCTTATCTTTTTTGCCATTGAGGAGCTCGACGAGCTCTTTTTAGGCCGGGTTTTTTTCTTTCCTTTTTTCTAGCGTCTCTAGTCATTAAGCCCTGTTTTTTAAGATTTTTTTCGAAATCCTGGTTTATCTTAGACAGTGCTCTGGCAATTCCTAAGATAGCAGCTTCTTTCTGAGAGATTTTACCGCCGCCCTTTAACACAAGGGTAACGTCAAAATTTTTAGACTGATCGAGCAAATCAAAAGGCTTTTTGATCTCATCAAAATGTTTTTCGTCTATCTTACCGCCCTTCACTTCAATAAGGCCACTTCCCTTTTTGATTCTTGCTTGGGCGACCGCTGTTTTCCTTCTGCCGATTCCAAAATAGTATTTTTCCATCAGCTACCTTTAAATTTAATTTTTTTAAGCCTGGGTTTTTTTAGCCTGTTATTAGGCAACATTCCGGCAACGACTGCTTTAAAATAAGACTTCGGATCTTTATCGATCAAATCCTGTGCTTTAATAGTTTTTAAATTTCCCAAATATCCGCTGTGTTTAAAATAAGCCTTTTTAGAAATCTTCTTGGTATCAAGGGCAATGTCTTCAATGTTTTCAATAACAAGCTCAACTTCTACGACTTTATTTGCCGAGAAGGAGACACTGTCTTTGCCAAGCAATATTTTAGCTGCTTCTGAGGCTGCTCTGCCGATGGGGATATTTTTAACATCAAGCCTTACTGTCTTCATTTTTCTTTGCTTTTTTATCTTTCAGTTGTTTAGATTCACTTTTTATAAGGATGACTTTCTCCAGCGGAGCACTGTCTCCGGACCTATATCCAAGTTTATATGAAGTAATACCCGTAAAGACCCCCCCTTCATTAACAGCTTTCTTTTGCGCACCAGCATAGAGAAACAGCTTTATCTTCCTAATATCAGTTGCCTCGAATTTGCTTTTCTTCAGGAATTCAATCATTCTAGACGCTTCCTGTTTTAATGTTCTAGCTTTATCTCGCGTTGTAATAATACTTTCATTTATAATTAAGCTACTGAGCTGATTCCGTAGTAATCTTTGTGAATTCGACCTCGACTTTGAATGTTTCATTTAGTTTTTTTACCTTTTTGTTTTTTCACTTTTAACCCGGGGAGTTGATCACAGGCGGTTATGACTATTTGCAAATGTTCACTCATAATTTGAGCCGCCGTTTGCAGGGCTTGGGCGGGTGAAACAGAGCCGTCGGTTGTTATTTCAATCGTCAATTTGTTGTAATTAGTCATTCCTCCCACTCGAGCATTTTCAACATCGAATCGCACCTTTTTTACCGGTGTGTAAACGCTATCAACCATAATCGTTCCGATGGGCGCTTTTTCCTCAGTCCTTTTTTCAATCGGTACATAGCCTCTGCCTTTATCGATATTAATTTCTAGCTCAAGTTTCCCACTTTTTTCAATCGTGCAAAGGTAGTAGGATTTATCCGTTAATTCAACCGATGCATTTTTACCAAAGTCATCAGCCGTCACTTTTTTGGGGCCCTTAATTGCAAGCTTAAGGCTGGCTTCGTCTGCTCCAACAAGCTTTAACCTCATGGCCTTCAAGTTTAAGACTAAATCAACTACGTCTTCTTTCACACCCTTAATCACAGAATATTCATGATCCACGCCGTTAATTTTGATTGACTTAATCGCAAATCCCTCAAGAGAGGCAAGTAATATTCTCCTTAAAGTGTTCCCGACTGTTACACCATAACCTGGGGAAAGAGGTTCAATAGTAAAAACCCCTGTCCTCCCATCTTTTGAAAGTGCCGATTTTACCTCCAGCAAGTTGAGATCGGGTAATGTATATTCCATTTATTCTCCTCTTTATCTTGAATAATATTCAATTATTAGTTGCTCATTAAATTGGGAAAAGCTATCTTTTTCCGGCTGTCCTATAACTTCAACGCCACTCTCTGCTGTCAATTTGAGCCAGCTGGGTAAGTCTTTTTGGCTTATTTTTTTATCACTTGGCTTGCTGGCTGATATTTTATCGTCTATCCCAGTCTGATAAGAGGGAATATCAACAGTTTTTCCATTAATTTTTATGCCTCCATGAGTAACCAGCTGTCTCGCCTGTTTCCTGGAGGAAGCAATTTTAGCCCTGAATACGATGTTATCGAGCCTTTTTTCAAGCAGCTCAAACAGTTTGGCTCCCGTCCTGCCCCGATCGCGCCGCGCAGATACGAAATAGTTTGTCATCTGCCTCTCGCTTACGCCATAAATTGCCCTTGCTTTCTGCTTTTCAATAAGCTGAATTAGATAGTCTGAACTCTTTTTCCCTCTTTTTCTAGGCCCGGATTCACCCGGCGAGTAACTGCGCTTCAAGAAAGGACAGGATGGTAAATTACACTTTTCACCTTTGAGAAAAAGCTTCTCTCCCACTCTCCGGCAAATTGAACATTTATCAGTATATTTCATCAGACCCTTCTGGGTTTTTTGGCTCGACAACCATTGTGCGGTACCGGTGTTATATCCTTAATTGAGACTATTTTAACTCCTGCCGTAGCAATTGCCCTTAAGGCGGCGTCCCTTCCGGTGGACACCCCCGAGACAAAAATTTTAACCTGCTTTACCTGAAAATCTCTTAGCCTTTCAATTAGTAATCTCGTCGCTTGAGTCGCTGCAAAAGGCGTTGACTTTTTCGTACCCTTAAACCCCGCTTTACCAGTCGAGCTCCAAGCAAGAGTTTCTCCGCTCTCTGACGTTGCCGAAATCATCGTGTTATTAAAGGAAGATTTAATATAAATTCTGGCGGACTCAACAACCCTAGCCGTTTTTCTTTTCTTTGTGTTGGTTTTTTTAGCCATGGCTTATGTCTTTTCAGCAGTTTTCTTCCTGCCCGATCCAACAGTCACCTTTTTCCCTCTTTTCGTTCTTGCATTAGTTTTTGTTCTTTGACCGCGAACAGGAAGATTTTTGATGTGACGAGTCCCCCTATAAGAGCCAATATCTTTTAGCCTTCTGATATTTTGAGAGATGACCAACTTCAAATCACCTTCAACCTTTAACTTCTTCTCTATATTATTTCTAATTATTTCGATTTTATTTTCGGGGAGATTTTTAAGTTTTTCGTCAGCCGAGACGCCTGAGTCAACAAGAATCTTTTTAGCGGTGCTTTTACCAATGCCATAAATATGCATCAATGCAATTACCGCTCTTTTTTCCTCCGGAATAATAACGCCAGCAATTCTTATCATATTTATCCCTGTCTTTGTTTGTGTCTGGGATTCTCACAACTAACATATACCCGCACCTTAAGGCTTTTTGTCCTTCGGCGGATAATTTTACATTTATTGCATATTCTTTTGACCGAGGCTCTTACTTTCATTGTGATTTAGTCTTTTTACTATTCTTCCCTTGGTTAAATCATAAGGTGTCATTTCTAACTTTACCCAGTCTCCGGCAACGACCTTGATATAATTAATCCTCATTTTGCCGGAAAGGTGGCCAAGAATTTCTTGGCCGCTTTTCAGCCTAATCTTAAATAAGGCATTTGGTAATGCCTCAATAACTTCTCCCTCAATCTCTATTATCTCACCCTGCGGCATTCAACCTCTACTCACTCAAGCCTTTATAACAAAATAAGAATAACATTTCACATTCTATCTGTCAACACCCGAGAACCGGTACTTGTAACTAAAACAGTATGTTCGAAGTGGGCGGAAGTTGAGCTATCCTTTGTTTTCACAGTCCAGCCATCATCCGACGTTTCCACCTCGCCGCTCCCTAAAGTAGCCATAGGCTCAATCGCAAAAACCATGCCTTCCTTAATGGTTTCACCAGTACACTGCCTGCCATCACACATAATAACCGGTTTTTCATGTATAGATTTCCCGATTCCATGACCAGAAAGAGCTAAAACGGGCCTTAAATCGTATTTCTTTAAAGTTTCCCCGATTACACTTTCGATATCACCAATCTTTGCTCCGGGTTTCACAGCTCTTATAGCCTCCTGCAAGGCCTCTCTTGTCCCTTTTATAAGCCTAAGAGCATCCCCGGATGGTTTGCCAACAAAGACAGTCTTGGCCGTATCGGCAAAATATCCGTCATATTTTACGCCCAAATCAATACCAACAACATCACCTTCCTTTATCTTTTTTGCAGAAGGAATACCATGAACAAGTTCTTCGTTAGTCGAAACGCAAATCGCCGCCGGAAAACCGTTATATCCCAAGAAGGCGGGCTCGCCTCCCCTGGCAGAAATCAATCTTCTCGCAATTTTCTCAAGTTCGATGGTTGTCCTGCCCGCCCTGATCTCTTTTGTAAGTTGCCTTAGGGCAAATTCAGCAATAGACCCCGCTTTAGTCATCGTTTTTATTTCTTCTTTCGACTTTCTTGAAATCATCTTTTAAGCAGAAATATCCTCGTAAGAACGCATAACTAACTGTGCTTTCATCGATCTGACCATTTCGAGGGTTACCGAAACGATAATTAAAATCCCCGTGCCGCCAATAGCCAGGGTTTGAATATTAGTTAAGCTTTGCATTGCGAATGGAAAAACCGCAACAATTGATAGAAAGAACGCCCCAGCAAACGTAATCCTGTATATTACCCTAGATAGATACTCAGCCGTTTGGTTACCAGGACGTATTCCCGGCACGAAGCCACCTTGTTTCTGAAGGTTTTCGGCAATATTTTTAGGTTGAAATATTATTGATGTATAGAAGAATGTGAAGAAGAAAACAAGAACAAAAAAGGATACCCCGTAAAAAATATCATTTGTTAAAATACTGTTCAAATTAGCCGCAAACGATTTTATATTTTCCAGCTTCGAGGTCTGAAGAAACTGCAATATCACACCCGGAAAAACAAGGAGGCTGGTGGCAAAAATTATTGGAATTACCCCGGCCGCATTGGCTTTAATCGGAAGATAAGAATCAATCAACCCAACTGTTCTCCCCGCTCGAACCCTCCGGGCATAACTGACAGGAACACGACGCTCAGCCTCATTCATCCAAACAATAAAAGCTACCATCAAAACAGATAAGATTAATATCTCTCCACCAACTAAAAATTTATTGCTGACGATTTGGGATGTAGCCGATACTTGAGAGGGTATACCAGCTAAAATTCCAACAGCAATAAGAAGGGAGACGCCGTTGCCGATTCCATTCTCGCTTATTATTTCGCCTAGCCACATTAACAAAACTGATCCAGCTGTCGCCACTACCATAATTAACCCAAGCGACGTTAGATCGAGCTCTTCAATTACACCCTGCCCCTGTAAAAGTCTTATTAATCCATAGGATTCAACTAAGGCGAGAGGAACGGAAAGATATCTAGTGTATTGATTTATCTTTTGGCGGCCATATTCGCCTTCTTTCTGGAGCTCCTCAAGAGAAGGCACGGCAACTGTCAAAAGCTGAATTACAATGGAGGCAGTGATATATGGGCCGACACCGAGCATAACAATTGAAAAACGGCTTACAGAACCGCCAGAAAAAAGGTCTAAAAGGCCTAAAATCTGATTATTTTCGAAAAAACTAGCCAGCCCGGCAGCATTAACGTGAGGCAAGGGGACATGAGCCAATAAACGAAATATTACTATTAGAAGAACTGTAAATAATATCCTGTTGCGAAGATCTTTAAGCTGAAATATTCTTTTTAAAATACCAATTGCTTTATTCATTCTCAGCTTTCTTCACCTTAAAAGAAAGCGGTTTACTAAATAAAACGTCCTCCCTCAAAGAGGATTTAAATTCCTCTCGGCCTCTTACAATTTTTATTTTTCTAATTTTCTTGGCGCTTTGAGTGTCAAGCTTTTCTAGAATTTCTTTTTCCCCTATTATGCTCCCCGCCTTAAACCAACTATTTAATTTGTCCGTAGTCAGTGTTAACTGACCCGAACCACCTCTTGCCTTAAAGCCCTTTGCCTTCGGTAACCGCATCCCAATGCTTGTTTGGCCGCCCTCGAAAAAACCGGTTCTTCTACCTGCCCTTGATTTCTGCCCGCTCATTCCTCTACCAGCAGTCTTTCCCCTACCACTGGATGTACCACGACCAAGACGCTTTCTTCTTTTAACAGTTTTGACAACTTTCAAATTAGTCATAACCTGCCTCTAAAAGACCTTCTAGGGTCGCTCTGGCTGTATTTATTTTATTTGACGAGCCCAAAGACTTAGCAACAAGATTTCTAATACCGGCGAGTTCAGCAACAGCCCTGACCACACCGCCGGCTATGATTGATGTTCCTTCAGGAGCAGGCCTCAACAAAACCTTCGATGAGTGAAAAGAAGACAGAACCTCTTTTGAGATAGTGCCGTCCTTATTGATTTTGATATTTTTCAAATTTCTTTTGGCCTGGGACGTCGCCTTTTGGATAGAAACTGATACATCATTGGCTTTTCCGATTCCGATACCCGCTCTGCCAGACTTATCGCCCACAATAACAAGCGCCCTAAAACCAATTCTTTTCCCACCCTTAACAGTCCGGCTTACCCTGTTCAGCTCAATTACCTTTTCCGTAAAAATATCTTTCCGTTCTTCCATCTTTAAAACTCCAATCCACTTTCTCTCAAGCCTTCAGCGAATGCTTTAATATTACCGTGATATTTTCTTTTGCCTCGGTTGTATAAAACGGTTTTGGCTTTTAGTTTCATAACTAAACCGGCAAAATCCTTACCAAATTCAAACGATTGCTCTACTGGTTTCTTGCCTGTTTTATACAAATATCTCTTAGAAAATAAAACGCGGCTCGAATCTCTAAGCTGGGCATAAATTGCCGAAGATGACCTGTGAACCAGAATTTCTTTTTTCATAAACTAAGCTCCCGTCGCCGTAGCCTTTACTGCCTTTCCGACTTTTCTTATTACTTTTTCACCCAAATACCTGATTCCCTTACCTTTATATGGCTCGGGTTTTTTAATAGCGCGAATCTCGGCTGCTACTTGCCCGACTAACTGCTTATCAATCCCCCTAACTGAAATAACATTCTTTTCTACCTCAAACCCGATCCCTTCCGGGGGGCTGACAGAAACATCATGGGAAAAACCGACCCGAAGCTTTAAAACTCCGTCTTCAATGCTAGCCCTGTAACCAACCCCAATTATTTCCAGGTCTTTCTGATACCCTTTTTCTACGCCTTCAATAGCGTTAGCAACTAAGGCTCTGGTTAAACCATGAAGTGATTTTGAAAGCTTGTCATCGGCCTTGCGTTTAATGATAATCCTATTCTCCTCAATAAGAAGCTGAACTTCATCCCTAATTTTGACCTCAAGACTTCCCAGCGGGCCATTCACAGCCAAAATGTGGTCGCTAAGTTTAACCTTAACGTCCTCGGGTATCGGTATTTCCTTTCTTCCTATTCTACTCATTTTTTATCTATAGATTACGCTTTTTAATATATCTCGCAGATTAATTCCCCGCCCACGCCTATTTTTCTGGCTTTTTTGCCACTTAGCATACCTTTCGGTGTAGAAACTATAACCTCACCAAAACCACCCTTGGGTCTGGGAATATTTTTAGACTTAGCGTAAATTCTCCTACCGGGCGAACTTATCCGGCGGATTTTGTTAAACACCCTTTTTGCTTCCCCAATCATAATAACAGCTTTCCCCGAATCCTTTTTATAACCAGAAATATACCCTTCTTCCCGAAGTACTGCCAATATCGCCATCTTCACATTAGAAAAGGGAACTTCCAGCTTATCTTTTCCGGATAGCCTAGCATTATTTATCCTATTTATTAAGTCGGAAATTGTGTCGTTCATATTACCATGATGATTTAGTTATCCCGGGGATTTCACCGCGGGTGGCAAGCTCCCTAAAGCAAATGCGGCAAAGACCATATTTTCTTAAATAGGCTCGTGAACGTCCGCACTTTCCGCACCGTCTAACCAAACGGGTTGAAAATTTAGGTTTTCGCTTTGCCTTGGCAATCAGTGATTTTCTAGCCATATTATTTAAGTACAAACCCTAATCTTTTTAAGTAATTTTCGACCATCTGTTTATCTTTCGAATTCTTAAGGCTAAATGATATTGCCATCCCCCAGCTGAATTTTATCTCGTTGGGGTTGATTTCTGGAAAAATCGCTTGCTCACGAACAGGGTAAGTAAAATTCATAGATTTATCAAAGTTCTTGCTTGAAATTCCGTCAAAATCCCTAAGTCTGGGTAAAACAATATTAATAAACCTCGAAATAAAGTCCCACATTTTGCCGTTTCTCAAAGTGACAGAGTAGCCGACTCTTTCACCTTCCCGCGTTTTGAAACCCGATATAGATTTCTTAGCGCAAGTAAACCTAGGCTTCTGCCCAGAAATAAGAGCCAATTCTGACTCAATTTTCTGGCAATCTTCCTTAGAATCCTTGTGCGATCCGATTCCCACATTTAATGTAACCTTATAAATTTTCGGCACTTCAGACACATTTAATCCAAGTTCCTTAGCGATTTCTTTTCTAACTTTGTTATTTTGCGTTAACATTTGTGACATCCAATATCTCTTTACAGTTGATACAAACCCTTCTCTTTTCTTTGCCGAGATTTTTGAACCTGGCCTTTGTCATTTTTTTGCAATTCGGACAGATAATCCTCAGGTTCGAAACAGGTATCGGCTGGCTCATATCGATAATTCCACCTTGCGGATATTTCTTTGATGGCTTAATTTGTTTTTTGTAAATATTCACACCGTCAACAAGAGCCTTTTGGGATGATATAATAACCTTAATAACAGGACCGACCTTACCTCTATCTCTTCCTTTAGCCACGACGACTGTATCTCCTTTTCTAATTTTCTCCATTTACAAAGCCTCTCCTGCCATTGAAATTATTTTGCCAAACCCTTTTTCTCTCAATTCCCGCGCTATTGGACCAAAAACTCGCGTTCCCCTTGGTGTTTTATCAGGATTAATAATAACCACAGCATTATCATCAAATCTTATGACTGACCCATCTAGGCGCCGGTAGGGGTGTTTTTGTCTGACAATCACTGCTCGGTGAATTTCTTTTTTCTTTACCATGCCCCTGGGGGTTGCAGATTTAACTGAAACAACAATCAAGTCCCCGATTCTGGCATGCGTTGATCTTCCTCTGCCCAATATCCTAATACAACCCACTTCTTTGGCTCCTGTATTATCCGCCGACTTTATTCTTGTTCCAACCTGGATCATTTTAATACCTTGCTAACCTTCCATCTTTTCTTCTTTGAAACCGGGCGGCACTCAACAATCTCAACCTTATCGCCCTCGGCCAAATCAAAACCACGGCTATCGGCTATAAATTTCTTTTGCCTCTTAACCGATTTATGATAAATCGGATCCCGCTTGCTCCGATCCACAATAACAACGGTTTGAATATTAACTTTATCAATTTTTCCGACTAATTTATTTAACGCCATTTTTTACCTAGATGATATTTTAGTTTTAATTCTAGCGATCTTAAGCTTCAGCTTTCTTATTTCATCCGAGTTTTTTTTACCGGAAGAAGCAATCTTTGCCCTTTCCTTTAAAATATTCCGCTCTGTTTCATCAAGTAAAGCCAGAAGGTCTTTTGGACTCATTTTTTTTATTTCATCAGTTTTTACTTGGGCCATAAAAAACTACTCCCTCTCAACAATCGCTGTTTTCACCGGAAGCTTATTGGCACCTAGGCCAAGAGCTTCAAAAGCGGTATTTTTATCCACGCCATCTATCTCAAAAATAATTTTTCCCGGCTTGACTACTGCTACGAAATGATCCGGCGAACCCTTGCCGCCACCCATTCCGACTTCATCCGAGGTCTTTGTCACCACTTTATCTGGAAATACCCTAATCCAAATTTTTCCTCCTCTTTTGCAAAATCTCGTAATTGCTCTTCTAGCCGCTTCAATCTGTCTCGATGTTACCCAAGAAGCTTCTAGTGACTTAATCGCATATTTGCCAAAACTAATTTTACTTCCACGTACAGCTAAGCCACCCATCTTGCCGCGGAAATGCTTTCTATATTTTAATTTTCTTGGGATAAGCATTATATGATTTTATCGCCGCAATTAATCCAAACCTTGATTCCGATAACACCGTATGTAGTCTTAGCGTGATAGGTCGCAAACTGAATATCTTTTCTTAGGGTCGTAAGAGGGATTGAACCCGATGAAAAAGTTTCATCTCTTGAGATTTCAGCCCCGTCAAGCCTTCCGGAAATGGTTATTCTCGCCCCAGCCACTCCCGTTGCTATTACTTTCTGGAGAGTTTGCTTCGCCACACGTCTAAAGGGCATTCTCTTAGAGATTTGAATGCCGATATTTTGAGCTACGACCTGTGCGTTCGAATCCGCTTTTTTAATTTCAACAATTTCAAGTTTAAATTTTTTCTTCAGCATTTTAGTTAAATCCTCGCGTAGTTTTTCCAGTTGTTTCCCAGACCGGCCGATTAAGATACCTGGACGAGCCGAATATATAAAGATCGTCAACGCGCCGATTCCTCTTTCAATAATAATTTCTGAAATCCCGGCCTGGGGACCTGAAACCTGCTTAATCAGCTCGCGAATTTTATAATCCTCCAAGACATAATTCGCCATATCTTTTCCCTTGGCGAACCACTTGCTTTTCCAGTTGCCGTAAAGCCCCAGTCTATATGCTGTAGGATTAACTTTTTGTCCCATTTTTTGCCTTTATCTTTTTCTCCACAATTTCTTTTTTCTCCTCTAACTCTTTGGGATCTGAAACCTTGCAAAGACTTATTTTAATATGAGAATGCCTTTTTGTAAAGCCTCTTGACCTACCCCTTGCGCTGACCATAAACCTTTTTAGCCTTCTGCCTTCTTGGCATACCGCCTCACATAAGTAGAGATCCTGCGCCTTATAGTCTTTTTGCTTGCAAGCATCCAGGCCTGATTTTAAAAGCTTTTCAACTAATTTAGCCGATTTTTTATTAGTAAATCTCAGTAAAGACAAAGCGTCCTCGGCACCCTTCCCTCTAACCAAGTTAATAACCAAACGAGCCTTCTTCGGGCTAACGGGCTGTTCGCGTAAGCTAACTGTTGTTATTTTTTCCATCGCTTTTTATTATTGGCTGAGCCTGTCCGGCGGTTTCTTGCTCTCTGGCCATTCTTCCGCCATGCTTTCTGAATTTCCTTGTCGGCGCAAATTCACCAAGCTTATGTCCAACCATCTCTTCTATTACCTTAACAGGCAAGTGTTCTTTGCCGTTATAAACCAAAAAAGCCAACCCCACCATTTCAGGAATAATAGTCGATCTTCTCGACCAAGTTCTTATCTGCGTAGACTTATCGGCTTTAGCAATCTTTTTCAGTAAGTGTTCGTCAACGAATGGACCTTTTTTGAGCGATCTAGCCATTATTTCTCCTTCGCCCTTTTCACAATAAATTTATTCGACCGTTTCCTTCTTCTTGTTCTTCGGCCCATCGCTGGCTTTCCCCAAGGCGTTTTGGGATGCTTTAAACCTATAGGATTTACTCCCTCGCCGCCACCGTGAGGATGGGCTGCCGGGTGCATCGCCTTGCCCCGCACAGTGGGGCGAACTCCCATTAATCTTTTTCTGCCGGCTTTCCCTATTCTGATATTTGAATGATCCGGGTTTGAAACTCGACCTATCGTAGCATAGCAGTTTGAATGAATTTTTCTTAATTCACCCGAAGGAAGTTTAATTAAGGCATAGTCGCCATCAACAGCCATGAGAGTCGCTGACGAGCCCGCTGCTCTAACCATATATTTCTTAGAATCAGGATAAATTTGGATATCGCAGATCTGGGCCCCAATTGGCAGACTTTTCAAAACCGATCTATTACCAGGCTCAGATTTTACTTTTTCAGAGGCTATTACCACATCATTTACTTTAAGTCCCTCAACCGCCAAAATATAAAGTTTTTCCTTGTCTTCAAGCTCCACTAAAGCAATAAAAGCTGTACGATTAGGATCATACTCAAGTCTTAAAACCTTTGCTTTTTTATTCAGATTTTGATCGAGGGTTGAAACCACCCGATATTTTATTTTTTGACCACCCCCCCTGTGTCGCACGGTAATTTGACCTGTTTTGTCCCGCCCCGACTTCCTTGTTATGCTTAAAGTTAACCCCTTATGTGGTTGCCCTTTATAAAGAGCGGAACGATCAACAAAGCTCTGCTCGATATAGCCCGAACTAATTTTTTTTATGATTTTAAGCTTCTTGCTCATTTCTTAACCTGCTTTTCTCCCTTTAGCTGCTTGCTCTTCTCATCCAAAACTTCAAACCCGGTTATTTTCTCTCCCTTTTTTAATTCGACAATAGCTTTTTTTAACCCTGCTTCTTTCACTTTCCTGCGGGCAGTTTTCCGAACCGCAGACTTTTTATTAATAATCTTCACGCTCAACGGATTCACTTTAAATACTTTTTTGAGCATTTTTATAAGGCCGATCTTATCCAGTTCTTTAGATACGACAAAGGTATATTTCCCGTCTTTGGCTAAATTCACTGATTTTTCCGTAATATGGGGCCTTATCTTATACATCTTTGAACCTTCTCTTTAATTCTCCTGTCGCCTCTGAAGTAAAAATAAGTTTCAGGTTTTTACTTAAGTCAATCAAATTAATCTCTCCGAAGGATTTCATCTCAAGTAACGGGAGGTTCCTCCAGGGAGCAAGGTCTTTAGACTCAGGGAGAGAAAAAACCAATAGGCTTCGACCGCTTTTAGATATCTTACCTAGCAAGACGGCAGCGTCTTTGGTTTTTCCACTCTTTACCTCGATACTATCCAATATCAAAATATTCTTTCTCTTAGCCTGCCAGCTTAAAACCTCGAGATAGGCCTTCAGCTTCATTTTAATTGGGATTTTCAGCGTTCTACTTTCACCCGTTGGGCCAAAGTTTACGCCGCCCCCCCTAAAAAGCGGAGACCTGATCGAGCCCGCCCTGGCGCGGCCAGTTCCTTTCTGCCTCCAGGGTTTTCTCCCCCCACCCGAAACCTCAGCCCTGGTCTTAGTTTTACCGCTTTTTTTAAAAATATTGGCTTGTTCAACTCTCAAAACCTGAGAAACCAGAGATTCATCTAAGCCAAGATCAAGTTTCAAAACTTGGTCTTTTATCTTTTTGCCCTGATTATTAAATACCTCAATTTTTGCCATTTTATTTGCTGATTACAACAATGGATTTATTGGCTCCGGGAACAGAACCCGCAACCCAAATTTCACCTTCGTTTTCTCTTATCGCGACAATCTCCAAGTTTTTGACTGAAGATCTTCGGGCTCCCATATGACCAGCCATCCTTCTTCCCTTAATTGTTCTTTGAGGATAAGTCGGGCCAATTGATCCTGGTTTTCTCCAGTTACACGATCCGTGTGTCTTCGGGCCAGTCGTAAAACCATGCCTTTTAACAGTCCCGGCAAAACCCTTGCCCTTAGACACAGACTCGACCGAAACTTTCTCGCCAACCTTAAAATCGCTTATCCCGACTTCTTTCCCCGGCTCGTCTGTTGATTCCGCTTTATTTCTTTCTTCTTTTATCATCCTTGCCGGACCTATTTTAAACCTCTTTTCTTGCGATCTAGGGGGTTTAAATTTCTCGTCTACCCAAGCAAATATATCAGCATTATATGAATCTTTTTCCGCATTTCTTTTGCCACAAAGCTGGGTTTTTTTTAATTTTAAAACAGTTACAGCTTTCTGCATTCCAGATTTATCGAATATTTGCGTCATTTGCATCTTTTGGGCAAAACACACCATAATTCCTCCCGGAATTTACCCCGCCTACGGCGGGACAATATTCAGGGCAAGCTTTAAATTAAGCTAGCCAGATAATCCCGCCAGAATAATTTCGGGCGGGAGCAATCTGATTGGCTTAAGTTTTTATTTCTATGTCAACCCCTGCCGGCAGTTCTAGGTTCATAAGCAGATCTATTGTCCTGTTTGTTATGTCCGAAACGTCAATTACCCGCTTGTGAACCCTTACCTCAAACTGGTCTCGGCTGTCTTTGTGAACAAAGGTGGACTTCAAAACAGTCGTCTTTTGAATTTCGGTCGGTAGTGGAATCGGTCCAGTTACTTTTGCCCCCGACTTTTCGACTGTTTCAACAATATTGGCTACCGCTCGATCCAAAATCCTATAATCATAACCCCTTATTTTTATTCTGATTATTTGATTTGTTTTGGATTGGGGCATTTTTCAATGGACACAGATTCGGCTTTATTTGATAACTTTTGTGACTACACCTGCTCCGACAGTTCTTCCGCCTTCTCTTATGGCGAATTTCATCTTTTCTTCCATGGCAACAGGCACGATCAACTTCACCTTCAAGTTTGCAGTATCACCCGGCATCACCATTTCAACACCTGCTGGAATTTCAGTAATCTCCCCGGTAACATCGGTTGTTCTAACGTAAAACTGCGGTTTATACCCCTTTGTGAACGGAGAGTGGCGGCCACCCTCGTCTTTACTTAAGATATAAACTTCGCCCTCAAATTCAGTGTGAGGGGTAACAGAACCCGGCTTGGCTAAAACCTGTCCTCTTTCAACATCTTCTCTTTCTATACCGCGCAGCAAAACCCCGATATTATCACCAGCGCGACCTTCATCAAGAAGTTTTCTGAACATTTCAACGCCGGTCACGACAACTTTCTTGGTGGGTTTTATACCGACAATTTCCACTTCTTCGTTTACTTTTACAACTCCCCTTTCAACACGACCAGTTACAACCGTCCCTCGTCCTTTGATTGAGAAAACGTCCTCAATCGGCATCAGTAATGGCTTATCGATTTCCCGTTCCGGCTCCGGAATATAACTGTCCATAGCTTCAACCAGCTCTAATACTGCCTTTTCCGCCTCAGGGTCGCCCTCCATCGCTTTAAGCGCCGACCCCTTAATAATAGGAATTTCATCACCGGGAAACTTATATTTTTTCAGTAAATCCCTTATTTCAATCTCAACTAGATCTAGAAGTTCCTTGTCTGTAACTTGATCTACCTTATTGAGAAAAACAATTACACTTGGGACCCCCACCTGCCTAGCTAAGAGAATATGCTCTCTTGTTTGAGGCATGGGGCCGTCGGCAGCCGAAACGACTAAAATAGCCGCGTCCATCTGGGCTGCCCCGGTAATCATATTTTTTACGTAATCGGCATGACCGGGACAATCAACATGAGCATAATGCCTTTTTTCCGACTCATACTCCTGGTGGGAAGTGGCGATTGTGATTCCCCTTTCCTTCTCCTCGGGAGCATTATCTATGTCCTCAAATTTCTTAGCCACAGCCAGGTTTTTCTTGGCTAAAATCTGAGTAATAGCTGCCGTTAAAGTAGTTTTGCCATGATCAACATGACCAATTGTTCCCACATTGATATGCGGTTTTGTCCTTTCGAACTTTTCTGCCATCTCGTTCTCCTTTACTTCACTTATTTTACACTAAATTTATACCCTAAAAGGCTAAAAATGTCAACTTAGACTTTTCGATCCGACCCTTTTGCTTATAATCGATTCGGCAATATTATGAGGAACGGTCTCATACTTCAAAAATTCCATCGTGTAACTCGCTCTACCTTGAGTCAAAGAGCGCAACGACGTGGCATAGCCGAACATCTCACCAAGAGAGACTTCGGCGGGAACTATTTTAGCGTTACCCCTGTCTGTAACCTGACCAATCTGAGCCCGCTTCGAATTTAAATCACCCAAAACATCGCCCATAAATTCTTCTGGGGTGACTACCTCCACCTTCATTATCGGTTCGAGTACTACCGGATCAGCCGATTTTACCGCGTCCTGGACAGCCATTGACCCGGCAATCTGGAATGCCAGCTCTGACGAGTCAACTTCATGATAAGAGCCGTCATATAAAGTAACGGAAATATCAACGACCGGGTAGCCTGCGATTACGCCCTTACCCAAAGCTTTTGTGACGCCATCTTCCACGGCGGGTATGAACTCTTTTGGTATTGCTCCGCCGAAAATTTTATTGATAAATTCATTGCCCTGGCCCCTCTCACGCGGTGCAATCTCAAGTAAAACATGTCCATACTGACCACGCCCACCGGTTTGTCGGATAAACTTACCCTCCGCTTTAGTACCTTTCATTACCGTTTCGCGATAGGCAACCTGAGGAGCACCGACATTCGCCTCAACGCTAAACTCCCTTTTTAACCGGTCAACTATAATCTCAAGATGCAATTCGCCCATGCCAGCAATTAGAGTTTGGTTTGACTCCTGATCGGTTTTTATCCTAAAAGTTGGATCCTCTTCGGCTAATCTACCCAAGGCCAGGCCCATCTTTGCCTGGTCGACTTTAGTTTTTGGTTCAATTGCAATTTCAATGACCGGTTCAGGAAAGATAATGCTTTCAAGCCTAACTTTATAGCCCTGAATAGCAAGAGTATCGCCTGTGGTCGTATTCTTAAGACCAACGATAGCCGCAATGTCTCCGGAGGTAATTTCTTCGATGTCCTCACGGTGGTTAGCATGCATTCTTAAAATACGACCGACCCTCTCTTTTTCACCATTAGTCGTATTAATAACATAAGACCCGGCCTTGAGCATTCCGGAATAAACCCTAATAAAACTTAATCTCCCGACGTATGGGTCTGTGGCGATTTTGAATGCCAAGGCGCAAAATGGCTCATCGTCTGAAGTCTTAATTTCCACTTCCTCGTCGTTGTCTGGGTTAAACCCCTTGGCCGGAGGAACTTCAAGAGGGTTGGGGAGATAATCCACGATAGCATCCAATAAAAGCTGGACGCCTTTATTTTTTAAAGCGGAACCGCATAAAACTGGTACAAGTGAGTTACTTATTGTGGCTTCTCTTATGCCTTGGCGCAGTTCGTCTTCAGATAATTTACCCTCATTCAGATATTTATTAAGAAGGGTTTCTGAACATTCAGCGACCTTTTCGTCAAGTTTGTTTTTCCATTTTTTCGTCTCGTCGAGAAGTTCAGCGGGAATTTCAACCTCTTTAATCACCTGCCCCAAATCATCTTGATACTCAAAGGCAGTCATTCTAACAAGGTCTACCAAACCTCTGAATTTTTCTTCGATACCAATCGGCAGCTGAAGAGGAACAGCATTCGAACCGAGCCGATCTAAAATTGACTGGTAAGATTTATAGAAATCCGCGCCAGTTCGATCAAGTTTATTAATAAAACAAACCCTCGGAACGCGATATTTTTCCGCCTGGCGCCAGACGGTTTCCGACTGGGGCTCAACACCGGCCACACCATCAAAAACAACCACTCCACCGTCAAGCACTCTAAGCGACCGCTCAACCTCTACGGTAAAATCAACATGGCCCGGTGTGTCAATTATATTTATTCGGTTTTTGTTTTTCTCATCCCCTCGAGGCGTCCAAAAACAAGTTGTAGCCGCTGAAGTAATCGTAATCCCCCGCTCTTTTTCTTGTTCCATCCAATCCATCTCCGCCTTCCCCTCGTGGACTTCGCCAATTTTGTGTTTTTTCCCAGTGTAAAAAAGAACCCTTTCGGTCACGGTAGTTTTACCGGCATCTATATGGGCGATTATTCCTATATTCCTGGTTTTCTCAAGCGGATATTCTCTCATATTTAAAATTACCCCTTCAGTCGAATAATATTCATCTTAATCGAGCGAAGTGGGCGAAGGCGCGGTTCGCCTCAGCCATCTTGTGGGTGTCTGCTCTTTTCTTGAGTGAATAACTAGCGCCGGATAAAATCTCACAATATTCCTCGGCTAGCTTTTTGGCCATGGGAAGACCCTTCTTAGACTTAGCGCCCTCGATTATCCAACGCATAGCCAGCGCTGTTCTTCTTGGTTCTTTAACCTCCATTGGTATTTGATAATTTGCCCCGCCTATCCTTCTAGAACGAACTTCAACGGAAGGCGCGACAGCTATAATTACTTGATTAAAAATATCGAGCGGCTCTTTCTTCAACTTTGCCGAAGCTTCATCAAGCGATGAGTAGACGATCTTCTCGGCCACCGATTTTTTCCCTCTTTCCATAACATAATTGATAAATTTAGCCAATGCCGAAGACACGAACCTCTTATCGGGTTCAATCGTTTTCCTTTTGTACCCTGATTTTCCTCTCATCCTTACGCCTTGCCTTTGCCCACACCATACTTTGAACGACTGGATTTTCTGCTCTCAACACCTAAAGTATCAATCTTTCCCCTCACGATATGGTATCTAACCCCCGGCAGATCCTTAACCCGTCCGCCCCTAATCAAGACAACCGAATGCTCCTGGAGATTATGGCCTATTCCTGGTATATAAGCCGTTACCTCTTGGCCATTGCTCAAACGCACCTTAGCAATTTTTCTTAAGGCCGAATTAGGCTTTTTAGGCGTCATTGTAGTTACTTTTGTGCAAACGCCTCTTTTAAAAGGATTCGACTTCTTTTCGATTTTGGGTTTGTTTTTTAGATAATTAAAATTCCTCGCCAAAGCAGGCGATTTACTCTTTTTTAGCTGTTTTTTTCTTCGCTTCTTTAGAAGCTGGTTAACTGTAGGCATATTTCCTTCGGTCAAACTTTTTAATTTATTTTCTGAACCCTGTTCCAGCGGGAATTAGTTTACCAATAATCACATTCTCTTTCAAGCCTCTTAGGTTGTCCTCGGACCCGTCAATTGCAGCATTAATCAAAACACTCGTTGTTTCCTGAAACGAGGCTGCTGCCAGAAAACTTTCGGTTTTTAGAGCAACCCTTGTTATACCCATAACTATCGGCTCAACTGTAAGTTCTTTTCGACCCTTTTTACCCACCCCTTTTTGTGCCTTTTCATACTCGATGCGATCAATTATCTGCCCTGGAACGAAGCCGCTTGAACCCTCGTCAACAACTTTTAGCTTTGACAACATCTGCCGGACTATTACTTCAAGGTGCTTGTCATTAATAGATTGGCCCTGCGAAGAATATATTGCTTTTGTTTCACGGATAATATATTTAATCACCTCCTCTTTTCCTTGAAGCCGGAGCGAGCTGGAAAGATTAAGGTGGCCTTCAGAAAGAATTTCGCCCTTTTTCACTTTTTGACCATCCTTAACTGAAACTATCATCACCGGACTAATGTCATATTTAACCGAAACCTTATCTTTCGACTGTATTTCCACTTTGTTCTTAGAAACCTTAGCAACACCGTTTATGCTAGCTCTTACCGCTTTTTTATCCTTACACAAGGCTATCGCCTTTTTCGCTTTGACTAAATCTCCATCTTTAACTGCCAGTTGATAATCATGAGGAATATTCAGCTCCTCGCGCATAGGCTCGTCAGAAATAACTTCAACTGATACTGCCCCTTGTGTTTTGTAGATCTTAACTATTCCATCTAATTCGCTAATCGGCGCCTCGTATTTAGGGCGACGAGCCTCAAAAATCTCCTCAACCCTTGGTAATCCAGACGTTATGTCTTCCCCGGTAACTCCCCCCAGGTGAAATGTCTTCATCGTTAACTGAGTTCCGGGCTCTCCGATGGCTTGAGCGGCAATTATCCCGACGGCAACTCCCAGCTCAACAATGGCGCCCGTCCCCAAATCTATCCCATAACACATTTGACAAGTACCAAACTTAGTATCACAAAATGCAACCGAACGTACGACAACCGTTTCTACGTCAGAATTTTCAATCTCCCGCGCTTTTTCCTTGCCTATTTCACCATTAGCTTTGACTAATATTTTCCTCCCCGACCTGACATCTCCAACAGTCACTCTACCTTCAAGTCTTTCGGCAAATGTCTCGCCAAAGGCTTCCGACTCGCCTCTATTAATATTCAGCCCCTCCTTGGTACCACAGTCTTTTTCCCTAATAATCACGTCTTGCGCGACATCAACCAACCTTCTAGTAAGATAGCCAGCATCGGAAGTCCTTAGGGAGGTGTCTGATCTTCCTTTCCTCGATCCATGAGAAGAAATAAAGTATTCAAACACATTTAACCCGCCCTTATAGTTAGAAGTAATGGGAATCTCAATTATCTCGCCCGCAGGGTTAACAACCAACCCTTTCATGCCTGCCATCTGAGTAAGCTGAGCAACTGATCCCCTTGTTCCTGAGGCAACATACATGTAAACTGGATTTTCTCTAGAAAAGCCGCTTACCATTGACTTTTCAATTTTATTTCTAGCTTCGTTCCAAAGATCAATAACCCTTACGCTTTTTTCTTCCGCGGTTATAAGACCTCTTCTTAACTGCATTTCGATTTCATCAATCTTATTCTGAGTAGATGAAATAACATCCGCTTTTAACTGGGGAACCTCGATATCGTCCATACCAATTGAAAGACCGGAGAGAGTTGCTTGCTCAAACCCTAAGTCCTTTATCTTATCTAAAACATCCGAAGTCATTTCAGACCCATGTCTCTTAAAAATATCAGAGATTATTTTTTTCATCATTTTGGCGTCGATGGGCTTATTAATGAAGTCGAAGTCATCCGGGAAGATATTATTGAATAGAATCCTTCCTACACAGGTTATAGCAACGTTTTCCTTCTCGCTTTCAAAATCACTTTCTTTTATGCGATCGTCCATCTTTACCATAATCTTCGTATTTATATCAATATTTCCAGTTTGCCAGGCCATAATCGCTTCGTTCTTGCCTGAGTATGCTTTGGGCTTAATAGAATCATCAACAATTTTAGTCACAAAATAACTTCCCAAAACCATATCAAAGCGGGGAGTCACAATCGGTTCTCCCGAAGCAGGTTTTAGAAGGTTTTTAGTTGACATCATTATTGCTTTTGATTCATCCCTCGCCTTCGAGGAAAGCGGAACATGAACAGCCATCTGGTCTCCATCAAAGTCGGCATTAAAAGCCTGGCAGACAAGCGGATGAATCTGAATGGCTTTTCCTTCGATTAAAACGGGCAGAAAGGCCTGAATCCCGAGTCTGTGAAGCGTAGGCGCGCGGTTTAAAAGAACGTGGTGCTCAGAAGTTATCTCTTCCAAAATGTCCCAAACTACGGGGGCTTTCGTTTCTATCAGCTTAGTGGCGTTTTTAACATTATAAACATGGCCGTCTTTAATTAATCTTGAGATGACAAAGGTTTTAAATAACTCTAGGGCCATTACTTTCGGAACACCGCATTGGCTAAGTTTCAATTCAGGTCCTATTACAATAACGCTCCGACCCGAATAATCTACTCTTTTACCTAGAAGGTTTTGCCTAAACCTGCCCTGTTTCCCCCTGAGAATATCCGAAAGCGACCTTAGTTTTCTCTGATTTCCCGTAACCGCCGCCTTCCCTCGTCTTGCCGAATTATCTATCAATGCATCAACTGCCTCTTGGAGCATTCTTTTCTCGTTTCTGCATATAACTTCAGGTGCTCCTGCCCCAATCAGTTTTTTCAGGCGATTATTCCGATTCAAAACCCTACGATAAAGGTCGTTTAAATCGGAAGCGGCAAATCTGCCACCGTCAAGCTGAACCATAGGTCTCAAATCAGGGGGAATAACAGGTACCCTCACCAAGACCAACCACTCCGGTCGCACGACAGCTTGTCTCATCGAATTAAAAACCCTCAATCTCTTAAGAAGCTTCTTTCTATTCGCGGTTACTTGGGTTTCCAGTCTCGTTGAAATATTTTTAATTTCTTCGCTTATATCAACCGACTTCAAAAGTTCGAGAATCGCCTCGGCCCCTATCCCAACCCTGATCAATTGACCATATTTCAAAGATATTGCGTTAAATTCTGGCTCGCTTAAGACCTTTTTTCTCTCAAGTGAGGCTATCTCTTGCTTCGATCGCTTATAGGCAGCCTCGAGTTTCTGTGTCGCTATTTCATTCGATTTTATCTTGGGGTCTTTCTTGGCTTCTTCATACTCCTTCTGTAGCTGCTCAATCGATTCCTTTTTCAGATTTTCGTCAATTTCGAGAATTACATAGGCAGCAAAATAAGTTACCGCCTCAATATCAGAAATAGACATATCGAGAATAGTCCCAATTATGCCACCGCCGCCGCGCAAATACCAAACATGAACCACAGGCACGACTAAGTCAATATGTCCCATCCGTTCGCGCCTAACAGAGCTCCGGGTGACTTCAACCCCGCAGCGATCACAAATGACTCCCTTATATCTTATTTTTTTATACTTGCCGCAGTAACATTCCCAGTCCTTAACTGGGCCAAACACCTTTTCATCAAAAAGTCCGTCTCTTTCTGGTTTTTGTGTCCGATAATTAATAGTCTCCGGCTTCGTGATTTCGCCATAAGACCAACTTAAAATCTCCTCAGGGCTCGCGACAGAAAGCCTCACCTTTTCAAAATCCCTAGGAATATTTTCCCTACCGGCCTTATAAAGCTTAGCTTCGGTATTATTTGCCATTTTTCTCCTCAATCGGCTTCTCTGCAGGCGGATTTTCTTCCTGATTAGCATAAATCTCCGTTAATTCACGGTCTTGTTTCTCCTCCTTTAAATTTTTGTCCGCCTTGGTCTCTTTTGGATTTATAGTTGCAGCACCAGTTACGGAAACCTTATCTTCTTCTTTTCTAACTGACTCACTCGAAATCATATCTACGGACAAACCCAGACTCTGAAGCTCTCTAACCAAAACACTGAAAGAAGCTGGGACCGAAGGCCTTTCTATTTCCTCACCTTTTATAATCGCCTCGTACGCCCTAGAACGTCCGATAACATCATCGGACTTAATTGTCAGCATTTCCTGCAACGAATTAGCAGCGCCATATGCCTCTAAGGCCCAAACTTCCATTTCCCCAAAACGTTGACCGCCAAACTGAGCCTTACCTCCTAGCGGCTGTTGAGTAACCATTGAGTATGGCCCAACCGACCTAGCATGCATTTTATCATCGACAAGATGAGCCAGTTTTAGCATATAGATTACGCCCACACTCACTCTCTCAGCAAAAGGCTCTCCGGATTTACCATCGTAGAGAATCATTTTCCCGTCCTGATCAAACCCAGCTTTCTTAAGCTCCTCTTTAATCTTAGAAATTCTGACCCCGTCGAATATCGGTGAAATAACTTTATAGCCGAGTTTCTGGGCTGCTAACCCAAGGTGCGTTTCTAATATCTGTCCCAAATTCATTCTCGAAACGACTCCGAGAGGATTTAAAATAATGTCAACAGGAGTACCGTCTTTAAGATAGGGCATATCTTCTTGCGGCAGTATCATCGAAATTACCCCCTTATTACCGTGACGCCCCGCCAGCTTGTCCCCAACCGATATTTTCCTAAGCTGGGCGACAGATATTTCAACCATCTGGTAGACACCTTCCGGTAATTCATCACCAGCATCCTTGGAGAACAACTTAACCTCTATTACCTTTCCTTTTTCACCGTGAGGCAGTCTCAAAGAAGTATCCTTAACATCCTTAGCCTTTTCACCAAAAATCGCTCTCAACAACTTCTCTTCAACAGTCAGCTCGGTTTCTCCCTTGGGAGAAATTTTACCCACCAAAATTTCACCAGCCTCAACTTCGGCGCCGATTCTGACAATTCCACCTTCGTCTAAATTCGCTAGAGCCTCTTCTCCAACATTAGGAATATCTCTGGTTATAAGCTCTGGTCCTAATTTAGTGTCCCTAACCTCAATCGCATATTTTTCAATATGAACGGAGGTTAAAATATCATCCTTAACCAACCTCTCGGAAATGATAATAGCGTCCTCATAATTCCCGCCACGATAACTCATAAAAGCAACCAAAACATTTCTTCCAAGAGACAGCTCTCCGCGATCGGTCGAGGGACCATCGGCGATTATTTCACCTCTGCTAACTTTCTCCCCCTGTGACACTAAAATTTTCTGGTTAATACAGGTAGCCTGATTAGATCGGACGAATTTATTAAGTTTGTGCTGATGACGATTGCCTTTTTTATCTTTTACCGTAACCCTATCGCCCCAAGCCTCCTCAACAACCCCCTCAACACTTGATGTTAAAACGTGGCCAGACGCCAAAGCCGCATCTTGTTCCATGCCCGTTCCGATCAAAGGAGACTCATTTATAACTAAAGGAACTGCCTGCCTCTGCATATTGGATCCCATATTCGCCCTGACCGCATCATCATGTTCGATAAAAGGAATTAGGGCAGTGGTTATTGAAGCAATTTGCTGAGGCGAAACATCCATATACTGAATCGAGTTAACCGGTTCAATTGAAGGACGGCCAAACTTTCTAACCGGGATGTTTCTGCCGACGATACAACCATTTTTATCTACTTCTGCTGAAGATGGAGCAATAACCGTTTTCTCCTCACTCGAAGCATCAAGATAAACTATTTTCTTGGTTACCCTCATCTTCGACTGTTTTTTCTCAACTACTAAATACGGAGTTTCAATAAACCCATACTCGTTTACTATCCCATATGACGCCAGATAGCCTACCAGGCCAATATTGGGACCTTCGGGCGTTTCAATCGGGCATATTCTTCCATAGTGCGACTGGTGAACATCTCTCACCTCAAAACCCGCCCTCTCTCTTGACAGGCCGCCCGGACCCGTTGCCGAGAGAGTTCTTTTATGCTCAAGTTCGCTTAATGGGTTCGTTTGATTCATAAATTGTGACATCTGCGATGAGGCAAAAAACTCTTGCAAAACAGCCACGATAGGGCGGGAATTAACCAGCTGAGCAGGCGTAGCGCTGTCAGGTTCGACAATGCTCATCCTATCTTTGATAATTCTCTCCATCCTTAAAAACCCGACTCTAAGCCTCGACTGGACAAGTTCGCCAACTGACCTGACGCGCCGGTTTTTCAAGTGATCAATATCATCCGGTTCTGCCGTAGGATCATTATTAAGTCTAATTATCTCCTTAACGATCTCGATTACGTCCGCTACCCTCAGCACCCGTCCGGAAATATCATCCTTTGTTTTAAGCTCAAGCCTCCTATTTAACTTATACCTGCCAACCTTACCCAGATCGTACCTCTTTGGGTTAAAAAATAAGGCGTCTAAAAATATCTTGGCCGCTTCAGCGGTAGCCAAATCTCCCGGCCTGATTCGTTTGTAAACTTCAATCATGGCCGATTCCCTGTCTTTAGAGGGGTCTTTGGAGAGAGTCTGTTCGATATATTTTAGATCAATGTCGTCGTCTACGTCCGAAAAGGTGTCTTGAATTTTTATATTTGATTCTAATCCTAAGGCCCTCAAAAATGTAGTCACAGGTATTTTTCTTTTTCTATCAACCTTAACGCTAATTACTCCTTTATTTGATGTTTCAAACTCAAGCCAAGCACCACGGCTCGGGATAAGTTTTGCTCCAAAAAACTTGCGGCCGGCGACCTCATTGGAAACAAAAATCACCCCGTAAGATCTCACAATCTGGGAGACAACCACTCTTTCGATACCATTGATTATAAAGGTCCCCCGATCAGTCATTACTGGAAAATCTCCCAAAAAAACCCTTGAAGCCTTTTTTTTGTTGGTTGTCTTACTGTGAAGGACCACATCGCAAGTCAAAGGCGCCTTATAGGTCAGATTTTTATTCTTGGCAGTCAGTTCGTCAACCTTTGGTTCGCCAAGCGAATACTCGCCAAACTCAAGCGTCATCGATTCACCGGTAAAGTCATCGACTGGACTGATTTCTTCCAAGAGCTCTCTTATGCCTTCCTCGAAAAGCCAACTATAAGAATTCTTTTGAATTTCTATTAAATTCGGTAGGGCAACTTTAAGATATTCTTTAGAAAAATTAACTCTACTTTGTGGCATAAATTACTTACCTTCTAGTATTTTGCAACACACAAATGCCCCTCACAAAAGTAAGGAAACAACCTCCTCCTATTTTAATCGAGGATTTGTCCCACTAACCTTATTTTATCTTAGCTCTTATCTCCCTTTACACAATCATTGCCTTAATATTAACTAAAATAAAATCATTGTCAACCCCCCAAACTTAAAAGCCTGACCATTTGATAAGCCGGGTTCTGTTTGTGTAGTCATTTATCTAATGCGTCGGGACCCGTGGACATCAAGCGAGTAGCTTTAATGATGATGTGCGGGCCCACCCGACTTGCACCAGGAAGGAGTTTCGCCCCTCAATGTCTTCCGACACTGAGTTGTGGTCTCTTACACCACCTCTTTTCACCCTTGCTGCCCCGCATAAGCGAGGTTAGCGGTATAGTCTCTGTGCTACTATCCCTGGGGTCACCCCCGTCCCGCTTACGCGGGATACCCTACTCTTCGGTGCCCGGACTTTCCTCCCCCGCCTCAGACGGGGGCGACTACTTCAAATGGTCAGGCTAAACAATTCTAGCAAATAATTAGGTTTTTTTCAAGAGGTCACAGAAGAAATTTTAAAAACTGCCCGGTTTGAGACGCCTTGCATTTAGCAATGCCCTCCGGCCTGCCGGAAACAACTATTCTCCCCCCCTCCTTACCACCGCTGGGTCCCATATCAATAATCCAGTCAGCAGATTTAATCACATCAAGATTATGTTCAATAACTAAAACAGTATTCCCGCGATCTACCAATTCCTGCAACACTTTTAATAACCTACCGATATCCTCAAAATGAAGACCAGTTGTCGGTTCATCTAATATATAAATTGTTTTACCTGTTGACGGCCTCGAAAGCTCGGTAGCCAGCTTAATTCTTTGCGCCTCCCCACCAGAAAGAGAGGTAGCGCTTTGCCCCAGCGGCAGATAGCCCAAACCGACCTTTCTCAAAACCTCAATCTTATCCATCACCTCCTGGCAGTCAGAAAAGAATTCACTCGCCTCATCCACGCTCATTTCTAAAACGTCCGCAATAGATTTCCCTTTATACTTAACCGCTAAAGTCTCTTGATTATAGCGCTTCCCAGAACACTCCTCGCAAAGTACATATACATCTTCCATAAAAAACATTTCTATCTTTATATAGCCGTCACCGCGACAATTTTCACATCTTCCTCCTTTAAGGTTGAAGCTAAATTGACTAGCATTAAAATTTCTGGTGCTTGCATCAGGCTGGGAGGCAAAAATTTCTCGGACTGGCGTGAAAAGCCCGGTAAAGGTGGCCAGGTTACTGCGAGGAGTACGACCGATCGGGGATTGATCGATTTTTATCGCTTTGTCCAAACCCTCGATTCCTAAAATATCATTGCACTCTCCTGGTATTTCTTGTGACCTATTCAGCTTCGCAGCAAACTTCTTGGCTATTACATCATAAACAAGCGAGGACTTGCCACTCCCTGAAACGCCAGTCACACAAGTAAAAAGCCCCAGTGGGATTTTCACATCAATATCCTTCAGATTATTATGCCTAGCACCTTTTATTTCAAAATAACCCAGAACTGGTTCCCGTCGGGACTTCGGTACCTCGATTTTTTTTCTCCCGCTGAGATACTGCCCTGTAACTGAAAGCGGATTAGCTTTTATCTCTTTCGTTGTCCCCCGGGCAACGATAGTTCCGCCCTCCCTACCAGCTCCCGGTCCCATATCGATAATATAGTCTGAGCTTTCAATGACTGATCTGTCGTGTTCAACAACAACCACAGTATTGCCCTCCTTTTTCAACTTCTCAAACGCCTTAATAAGCTTAACCGTATCGGCACTATGAAGGCTGATTGTTGGTTCGTCCATAACATAAAGTGCTCCGCTCAAGAAGGAATCAAATTGAATTCCCAGCTTAATTCTTTGCGCCTCGCCCCCCGAAAGACTCTCGCTGCCTCGCGATAATGCCAGATACCCCAAGCCCATCATCTCAAGATTTTTCAACCTCTTTTCAACCTCTAGAATTAAGCTGGCAGCTTCTTTCGGCATAGTTTCCATCAAGCGCCTAACGAAGCTTAGAAGCGCTGGCACTTCTAAATCAGAGAGCTCACAAATATTCATCCCTAAAACCTTAACTGATCCGGCGAAAGAGTTAAGTCTTTTTCCGCCACATTCTCCACAAATACTTTCGACCATATATTGTTCAATTTCCTGCCTAAGATAATCGGAGTCGGTTTCACGATATTTTCTCTCTAGATTATTAACGACGCCTTCAAAGTCACTCGTTCCATAAAGGATCGCCCTCAATACGTCCTCGCCAAGCTGCTCAACTGGCAAGTCGTTTGAAAAACTCATCTTTTTGGATAATTCCTTTAAAGAGCTCATCAGCGCCCCATTTTGATTAGCTAGTCTAACCCATGGTCTAATTGCTCCCTCAGCAATGGTCAGTTTCTTATTCGGAACAACCAGGTCGGGATTAATTTTCATAACCCTACCCAACCCCTGACAAACCTGGCAGGCACCATGAGGACTATTAAATGAAAATAGTCTAGGCTGAATTGCGGGAAAAACGATCGAGCAACTAGCACAAGACGGTTGTTTAGAAACAAACTCTTTCTGCCCGTTTATTTCAAGCTCTAAAGTATCCCCCCCGAGCTCAAAACCCTTCTTCAAAGCCCTCAAGATCTCCGCTCGCTCAGTCTTTTTTAAATTACCCTCTATGCTAATTTTTAAAACTTGGGCTTCAATTGTGTGCACCTGCGACCTGACAAGGGCCACTTTTTCAATATACTGCCGACCATATTCCTCGCCGTCAACTCTAAACCTACTAAACGCAGAACGCGCCAGTTTCTTTAAAAGATCTTCGTGGGTGCCTTTAACAGACCTGACAATCGTTGTATAAATAGTAATTTCTTTTTTTTCAAAACCGTTCGCCTTAATTTTCGAATAGACAGTTTCAGCTACTTTCTCAAGACTAGACCCAAGAACAAGCTCTTTTTTACAATTTGGGCAATGAATATTACCAAAACGAGCAAAAAGAATTCTCAAATAATCATAAATCTCTGTCAGCGTACCAACAGTCGACCTTGGCGACCGAGAAACACTTCTCTGGTCAATAGCAATAGCCGGGGGGATGCCTTCAATAGAATCAACGTCAGGTCTTTCAATCACGCCGATTACCTGCTTAGCATAAGAAGAGAGGTTCTCAACATACCTTCTTTGGCCCTCGGCAAAAACTGTATCAAAGGCTAAAGACGACTTACCGCTCCCAGAAATCCCCGAGACAACAGTGATCTTCTCCTTGGGGATCTCCAAGGTAATATTTTTCAGGTTGTGAGTTCTGGCTCCCGTTATCCTAATCTTATTCATAAACTAAGGCGATTACTGCTAATTCTTGGCGAATATTAACAAAAAAACAATTAAAAATCAATACCCACGCTTTTGCAAAGTTTCACAATTTTGCTACAGTGCAAGCGGAACATCAAATATAAAGATAATTTGGGGAGGAAAAATGAAACAACAGGAGGTCGGTACTATCGTAGGATCAAGCGTTCATCTGACCGGGACAATCAAAGACTCTTCCGATATAACTATCTTCGGCTCAATTGAGGGGGAAATTTTATCAGACCAACGGGTCATAATCGAAGAGTCTGCCCACGTGAAAGGCCCGATCAATGCCAACGAAGTCGTAATTAGTGGCCAAGTAGCCGGAACAATTTCCGCCAAAAGCCGCTTAGAACTAAATCCTACAGGCACAATTAAAGGAAATGTTGATACAAGCGAACTGCTAATTCACGCCGGAGCCGTCTTTATCGGAGAGTGCAGCATGCCGGACAAAAGAGCTGAAGGTGAAAAAGGAGAAGAATTTTTTGAGACTGAAGAAGAGGGTCTCAAGGAAAAATCAACTGAGGCCAAAAAAGAACAAGAAACGGAACCAAGCGATCTAATTTTCGGCAGGAAAGACGAAGAGAAAGATGAAGACAGTGACGAAGAAAGAGAAAGTGAAGAGATCAAGGCCAAGGAGGAAGAGAGCGAAAAAAGAAAAAAATAGTAACTAGATGTATTATTACATCTTTGAGCCAGCAAAAACATCCTATGAGCGATCTTACATAGAAAGAATTAGAGATGTAGCTCGTGAGGTTGGAATTGTTTCGGAAATGACTCAAGCGTCTCCGGCCAGATCGCCAGAAGAACTGGCGGCGATGGGAATTGTGAAACAGTACTCAACTATCGTCGCAGTCGGGGATGACTCTCATATTAATAGGGTGATAAGTCAATTGATGAACCTTAAGCCAGATTTTCATTATGCCGTCGGAATCATATCTACCGACTCACAATCAATGCTCTTCGAAAAATGGGGATTTAAAAAACCCGAACAAGCCTGTGAAACCTTAAAATTCCGTAAATTGAGCCGGTTTGATCTTGGTCTGGTTGAACCCAACTTCTACTTCTTAACTAGCGCAAAAATCGAATGTAAAAAACCAACCCGGGTAACGCTCGAAGTCGATCACTGGAGGGCAGATGCCATCATCGATAGAATTGAAGTCTCAAACAATCTTTACATACTCGTTGAAAGATTTATAAAAGAACCCTCCCTCGGAAAAACAGCCTTTAACTGGCTATTCGGAAAGTCTAACCTCAGAGCTGATCGAAGCATCTTTAAGGCAAAAATTATTAGGGCTGTTAGTGATGAAAATCTACCTATCGTTGTAGACAAAATCGTCGTCGGTCACACGCCTTGCCATATTTATAGAAAGCCCAATGCCTTGAACATTATTACCAAACGTGATAATATATCTCTCGAAGAGGACAACCAAGAGCGCAACAGAAACGAGTATAAGGAGCAAAAATAAGTCCAAGGTCACCATTCGTAAGAAAAAATTACGGAATTTCTAAAGCCGAAGTACTTCTTATCGATGAAAACGGTAAATCCCTCGGTGCAAAGAAAACCTCGGAGGCGATCGAAGCGGCATTCGAAAAGGGTTATGACTTAGTTGAAATCGGCCCCAACGCAACACCTCCGGTTTGCAAAATGCTTGACTTCGGTAAATACATGTACGAAGCCGAAAAAAAGCAACAAAAAAGTAAGGCGAAAGGACATTTTGGAGAAGTTAAAGAAATCAGATTTACTCCCCGGACCGGCGAACATGATATAAACACAAAAATAGAGCGAATAAAAAAATTTGTAAGCGAAGGATACAAAATAAGACTAACGGTTAAGATGAAGGGTCGGGAGAATATATATTCAGAGCGGGCACTAGAACAAATAAATAAGATAAAAGGGGTTACGGGAATGAAGTTTGAGCAAAGCCCAGTAAGGTTAGGAAATAGATTCACCTGCATATTAGTTTACAACAAGGAAAACAATGCCAAAGATAAAAACGAAAAAATCAATTAGAAAAAGGGTGGCGAAAATTACTGGAACGAGCCGAATTTTAAGGAGAAAAACAGTTTCCCAGCATCTCTGCAGTAGAAAAAGTAAGAGGACAAAAAAAAATTCCGGGCGGAAAACAGGATTGACCAAAGCAGACGAAAGAAAAATAAGGGCGCAAGTACCTTACGGTAAATAATCATGGCAAGAGTAAAAAGAGGCAAGACGAGCAGGGCAAGACACAAAAGCTTAATTCAAAAAGCCAAAGGTTTTAGACATGGACGTAAAAATGTTTATAGGCAAGCAAAACAGGCGGTTGAAAAAGCGAAGGCCCACACCTACAAAAGCAAAAAGGTTAAAAAAAGGAATTTTAGATCTCTTTGGATAGTAAGATTAAACGCTGCTTTAAAAACCCGGGGTATTAAATACTCAAAATTTATTGAGGCTTTAAGAAAAAGCAACGCAAACCTAAACCGCAAAGAACTCTCTCAGATAGCTTTGAATAATCCCGCCCAGTTTGAAAAGCTTATTATTAAAATTGGGCTTAAGAGTCCGTCCTTGAGAACAGAGCATAAACAGTCCATACAAGACCAAAAGTAATCAGAACGTCAGCCAGATTAAAACTCGGCCATACCTTCAGGTCAATATAATCAATAACGCACCCTCTGAAAACACGATCGAGCAAGTTCGACAGGGCGGCTCCCATAACTAGAGCAAGAGGTAAAATAGGGCCTTGCTTTTTGTTTTGCTTCCAAAAATAAAGAAGAGCCCCAAAAACCAAAAACAAAACCGATGAACTTAATAAAATCGAATCGAACCTCCCTGGGCTTAACCCGAACCCAACGCCTGCGTTGCACAACACAAGGCTAGGTAATTTTTCAACAAAGATCAGCTTTGTTAGCTGATCGAGTAAAACTGCCAGTGAACTTATTACAAATAAAATCGGGGCTTTACTTATCTTTTGCATGGGTCGCACAAGTAGTTGCAGCGGGATAAACCTTAAGGCGGCCAGCCTCAATAACCCCGCTACACTTCTTACAAATTCCGTATTTTCCTTCTTCTATCCTCTCCAGTGCTTTCTTCAGCTCCTTCAACTCCTTCTCGGCTAACTTCGATAAAGAGAGACTTTCCTCAAAAGCTTCGAATTCTAAAGCGTTGTCTTCGTTAGTTGTTCCGAGATGCTTAAATTTACGATATTCTTTTACCTCCCCCTCCAACCTCTTAATATCGAATTTTATTGCCTTCTTAAGACTTTTTAAAAGTTTTTGGCTGATCATAGGTAGCTCTCTCTGCTTTCTTTACTATCTCCATAATATCGGTCAAGTTACTCTTGTCAATAACCATTTAATTTAAAAAGCTTTCGGGTAGAATAATCACATATGCACCAGTACCTGCCGGCAGGCAGGGCTCGGCGGTAGAACGCTTGATTTACCTTCAAGCGTTTTGGGGTTGGAACCCGGAGCTAATCCACAGCCAGAGCATATGAAAATTGCGTCTATAGCTCAGTTGGTTAGAGCGCATCGTTCACATCGATGAGGTCAGTGGTTCGAGTCCACTTAGACGCACCATTAATTATGAACAGGCGCCTCGATGTCGAGGCGCCTGGATTCGCTCGCAGCCATACTGTCGGGCTCATCCCTTAGCAGGGGCACTGCCCCTCATCGAGGGCTCCCGCGGCTCAATGAAGAACCGGATTGCGGTGCGTTCGGCAGCCCCGATTTGAACATCGACAAACGCCGGGTAACACCAGATGTCCAGCCCTCCAGGGGACAGATAGCCGCGCGCGATGGCGATCGCCTTGACCGCCTGGTTAAGCGCTCCCGCCCCGATGGTCTGAACCTCCGCCCGGCGGCTTTCCCTGATACAGCCGGCAATGGCCCCAGCCACCTTGTTAGGATCCGACTTGGCCCCAACCTTGAGAACACCATCTTCGAACACTACTTCCGGCCGTTTCTCCTTTGTTCCTCTGCGTGGCATCGTGTGCCACCTCCTGCTGACTGGTGTGTATGTTGCTGCAATCGTTGCTGCGAGCAAAAAAAGCTTATCATAAAAATATCAGTTTGTCATCGAAGCTACCATTTAAAATTATTTAGCTTTTGCTATAATCCTTTTTTAGAGGAAAATGACTGAAGAAGAATTATTTACCCAAGAAAAGGAAACGCCGGAAGAAACTAAAAAGCGCAGTTTTTTAGTCAACTTATTCTTTGGTTTTATCGATTTTATTAAAACGGTTGCCTTAATCATTATTATCGCTTTCGCCATCAGGGTTTTTGCCGTCCAGCCCTTCATTGTTGAGGGTCAGTCTATGGAGCCAATGTTTAAAAACAACGATTATCTGATTACAGAAAAAATCTTATATCGGCTAAAAGACCCTGCTAGAGGCGATGTTGTTATTTTTCACCCTCCAGAAAATCCCTCTATAAACTATATCAAGAGAGTAATCGGGCTGCCGGGAGATGTAATCGAAATCAAAGATGGTAAGGTTTTTGTTAACAGCCAAGCCTTGAGTGAATCCTATGTTGACTCTTCAACTCTGCTTAATCTGAAGTCCCCGCAAGCGCCGATCACGCTAAAATCCGGAGAATATTACGTTTTAGGTGACAACCGAAATCACTCAAGAGATTCGCGCGAAATAGGCGCAATTCCAAAACAAAACATAGTTTCAAGGATTTGGTTCAGACTGCTTCCGCCGTCAAGCATAAGGATCTTTGCCCGGGTCAACTACGACACACCCTAGATCTTCATTAGCTCTCTTACAAGAAGATTGAGATTCTCTTTAGATTTAGCCGAAATGGCAACAGCAGGAAGGCGAGACAAAAACTCGAACCTTGAAATGTTAGCTATCTCATCAGCGGACTTTTCTTTTAAAAGATCAATTTTATTTAATACCAAAACCACTTTTTTGTTATTCTGAAGAGCCAGCTGAGCCAAATGAGCCTCTCCCCTCGTTAGGCCCTCAGACGCATCGGCCAAAATTAAAACTACATCGCTTGAAATAATTGCTCCGACAGACCTTAAAACGCTATACTTCTCAACTCCGGGAGTAATCTTCCCTCTGCGCCTAAAACCAGCGGTATCTATGAATTCAAAAGATCGCGACCTGTTCCCAAGCCTTACTTCATATTTTATGCTGTCACGTGTCGTGCCCGGAATATCGCTAACAATCGCTCTTTCAAATCCGACCAAGGCATTAAAAAGAGTCGATTTGCCAACGTTGGGACGGCCGACAATCGCAACTCGGGTAAGAGCCTTCTTTTCAACCTCAGCTAGGGGCAGCCTACTCGTGATCAAATCGAGAAGATTACCGCTTCTTCGGCCAGATATAGCTGAAACAGCCATTTTTTGCCGAAATCCTACGTCCCTGCTGGCTCGAACTAACTCTTCCGCCCTCATATTATCCGTTTTATTAAAAACCAATATTATTTTATCGGAGAGTTTCCTCAACCTCTTAGCAACCTGCATATCTCGAGCCGTTAGCCCCTCCTTAGCATCAACGACAAACAAAACAAGGTCGGAGCCTTCAAGAGCTGCGTCAATTTGATCTTGGGCTTTCTTCTCAATCTCCTGCTCGCTAATGCCATAATAATCAGTCAAAAACCCGGCTGTATCGACCAAAATGAAGCCTTTCCCCTCCCATTCCACTTTTTCAGCAACCAGATCACGGGTTGTTCCGGGCTTATGCGAGGTGATTGCCCGACGCTCACCGACTAATCTGTTAAAAAGGGTCGATTTGCCGACATTGGGTCTGCCAATAATTGAAACTATCGGTAGGTTTTTCATCTTTTGAGTTAATCTTATCAAAGAAGAATAGCACGGTTTAGACTAACTATCAACAGTCCCCAGTAAGATCAAATTCCGATATTGATTTCTGTTTCGGTTCCTGCTATGGTTTTAAAAACTTTCTGGTAAGCTTTATGCCACTAGAAAAATCTTGCCGCCAGTGCAAGAACAGGTTCGTCATTGAAGATGATGAGTTAAAGTTTTTTTCAAAAATTTCCCCCCGGTTCTCAAATAAAACCTTCGAAATTCCCCCTCCGACTCTGTGTCCGGTCTGCCGTGAGATTCATCGGCTCATTCGCCGTAACGAAAGACATCTCTACAGCCGGAAATGCGACCTCTGCTCAAAACGAGTCGTCAGTATGTACTCAACCGGAAAGCCATTCCCGGTCTTTTGTCAAGAATGTTGGTGGGGCGGTAAATGGAACGCAAAAGACTATGGTGCAAAATACGAAAGCGGCTCTTTTTTTGAACAATTTAAGAAACTTTATAACAAGGTCCCCAAGGTCTGTGCCTCAATCATCAAAAGCACTAATTGCGACTTTAACACCTTTCTGGTTGATTCGAAAAATTGCTATATGACAACTTCATCAAGAGGAGAAAATTGCCTTTATTGCCGTAAGGTCGTTGATTGCCGTGATGTCGTTGACCTTCTTAACTCAAACGAGTGCGAAAACTGCTATGAGACAATCAACTGCCATAACTGCTACGACTGCAATTTTGCAAATTTTTGCGAAAATTGTTCCAATTCGATGTTTTTATTTGCCTGCAAGGGTTGCCACAACTGTTTTATGAGCTCGAACCTGAACAACAAAAACTTCTATTTTTATAACCAGCCGCTTCCAAAGGAGGAATATTTGAAAAAGGTCAGCGAGCTCTGGAACGGCAGCTATAAAAGTCTAGAGAAACTAAAGGCGGAATACTTAGAACTTATTAAAGGCGCCACCCACAAAGAAAATACTAACCGAAGAAGCGAGAATTGCTTAGGGAACGATCTTACAAACTGTAAAAATTGCCGGGACTGCTTTGAGATCAAAGACGGTGAAAACTGCATCTATGTTTACGACAGCAAGGGCATAACCCCGCGCGACTCGATGGATTGCGATATGGGAGCTGGGGCCGAACTTTGCTACCAGCTTCTAAGCGGATATGTTGCCTATAGATGTATGTTCGGAGCGATCAATTATACTTCGAAAGATCTGCTCTACTGCTGCGATTGTTATGACAGTGATTTTCTTTTCGGCTGTGCTGGAATGAAAAATAGGAAATATTTTGTCTTAAACAGTGAGTATTCAAAAGAAGATTATGAAGAATTGGTCAGTAGAATAATCGCCGATATGATCGAGAATAAAGAATGGGGGGAGTATTTCCCACTTGGCGACTCTACATTCGCTTACAATGAAGCCCTGGTTAGCATATATTTCCCTAAAACTAAACAAGAGGCTCAGAAAATCGGGGCGAACTGGCTTAATGACCACAAGGCAAAATATAAAGGGCCTTTTTATGAACCCTGCGACAGCATCTCCGACTACAAAAAATTCTCTCTCAAAAGAGACGAGCTTTTGCGAAGTGTAATCAGATGTCAGACCTCCGGCAGGCCGTTCAGAATAATCCCAAGGGAGCTCTCCTACTATATGGCAAACAATATTCCCATTCCACGCGAACATCCCGAAGCGAGATTTAAGAGAAGATTTTCGCTTCTTAACCCTCGCCAACTCTGGGAAAGAGATTGTATGTGCGAAGGCGAGTGCCTAAGGCACAGCGGGGAGTGCAAAACAAGGTTTAAAACGACCTATGCTCCAGAACGGCCAGAAAAGGTTTTTTGCGATAATTGCTATATTTATACGTTTAGATAAAAATTATGCCGAGCGAACTCTGTTCAGAGTCCTAACCCACTTTTTATAAAAAGGTCTCGCAATCCTGCGGGCTTTCTCGAGTGTAATCCTGTCAAGCATAAAGTCGTACTTTTCCCTTACCTGAACCTTCCCTATCCCCTTTTCGATCCAGCCCAAATGAATTCCGGCATTATTTTCAAAATAACTTATACTATCTGCATCCTTAATAAGATTTGATTCCTCGTCACCACCTGATTCGTGATGCGAAACCATGTTTTTAACCCTCATCGCAAACTTTTTTTCTGCGCCACAGCTGATTAGAAACTCGTAAATTTTATTTCCGGAGAGCTCTTCGTGCTTGCGCACATATCTTGGATCAACAATCTTCATTCCTCGAACGTAAAGGGGCAATCTATCAGGGGCGAAAGCCCTTCCAATGTCATGACCATACGCCGCAGCTTGCATCGCCTCGTCAGCATCAGGTTTTAATTGTAACAGCCAATAAACAGTCCTCTCAAAATGAGGCTTCTTGGAGCCAAATGACTTATCCACATATTCTCTAATTTTTTCCAAATTCCTCAACATTTGAACTAAAATATAACAGACGGAGAGAAATAAGTTAAGCCTCTCGCCTCGAAAATAAATAGAAATCCTTGAGAAAACCCTAACTTTAAGATAAACTGATCTAGTATTCCGGACTCGTCTAATGGCAGGACAGCGGCCTTTGAAGCCGTGAATCTACGTTCGAATCGTAGGTCCGGAGCCAAATTTAAAAAATTATGTCAAAAACAGTTCAAGATAATATGAATAAAAAAGTCTTAATCATCGGCGGAACAGGGTTTATCGGCTATCACGCAACTCTTGAATTTCTAAAAGAAGGTTACGAAGTATCAATCATTACTCTGCCCCCTGAGATCAAAAAAGGCCTATTACCCGAGAGAGTTAAAATAACCTATTCCGACCTAAATAAAATTAGCGACCAGCAAACAATCAAAGCTATCAAAGGCAATGATTCCGTTGTCTTTGCCGCAGGGGCGGATGACCGCATCACTCCCCAAAAGCCGGCTTACCGGTTTTTTTATGACGCCAATGTTAAATCGGCCAAAAGATTTTTTGAGCTTGCTCAAAAAGCCGGGGCCAAAAGGGGCGTTCTTTTCAGCTCTTATTTTGCCTACTTTGCCCGCGTTTGGCCGGAAATGAAACTCGACCGCCATCACCCCTATATTCGCAGTCGAGTCGTTCAAGAAAGCGAAGTAATATCAGTTTGCAACAAAGGGCTTGAAGTAATGGTCCTCGAGTTTCCTTATATTTTCGGTGCTGCACCCGACAAAAAACCTCTTTGGTGTCCCCTACTCTCCTACCTTGAAAAGACCCCCTACGTCTTTTACACCCGCGGCAGTACTAACTGCGTTTCGGTTAAAACGGTTGCTCGGGCTGTTGTTGGCGCCATCAAAAATGGAAAAGCCGGGGAACGGTACGTAATTGGCGACCAAAATCTCACCTGGAAAGAAATGCTAAGCGGGCTAATGAAAGCGATGGGAATAAGAAAAAAAATTATCATCTTGCCGAACATAATGGCAAAAATAGGCGTTTTATCTCTTTTAATAAAACACAAGCTTCAAGGCAGAGAGGGTGGCTTAAGTCCAATCAAATTCGTTAATCTCCAGACAAGAAATACCTATTTTAAGGCTTCTTTGGCTCAAAAAGAGCTTGATTTTGAAGGAGGAGATTTGGAAGAAGCTTTTTCTCAAACCGCAAAAGCCTGCGCGAATATTTACCCCACATAGACCCTTGTGTCAAAACTTGAAAACGCTAATAATAAAAACACATCCTAATTTAAAGACACAAGGAGGTCTATGGAAAAGTGCGAAAAATGCGGCATGCCAATGGAAGAGGGCGAGTGCTGTTCGTGCCGCCCCAGTAGGTGTTATCACTGCTGTAAATGCGAAGACGGCTGTAGCTGTAACTGTACTAACCGCGAATTGCGCGAAATAGAAGAAGAAAAAGAAAAGAAAGAATAATTTAGAAATTATAAAACCGGCTCGGATATACCTTAATCGTCTGTTTGGATATGGCATACAACCCACCCAGAAAATACAATCTATTTGACCCAACTTCTTCAAAACCATTCTCTCTAAGCCGGGGGAAAATTGAAAATTTCCTCAAATGCCCAAGGTGTTTTTACTTGGATAGACGGCTGGGAATTGACCGGCCGCCGCTCCCCGGCTTTTCCCTAAACGTTGCTGTTGATCAACTGATGAAAAAAGAGTTTGACATTTTAAGAAAATCAAAAAAAAGACACGAACTAATGAAAAAATTCAAGATTGACGCTGTCCCCTTCGATCACCCCGATATTATGGTTTGGCGGGACGATATCAAAAAATTCGAGGGGGCAAACTTTTTGCACAAGCAAACTAATTTGAAGATATGCGGAATAATTGACGATGTTTGGATAAATCCGACGAGTAAACTCCATATAGTCGACTATAAGTCAACCAGTACTTCGCGTGAAATCTCGCTAGAGGATGAATATAAACAAACTTATAAAAAACAAATTGAGCTTTATCAATGGATATTCAGACAAAACGGTTTCAAGGTCTCGGATATCGGCTATTTCGTTTTCGCCAACGCGAAAAAAACGCCGGAAAAATTCGATGGAGTCCTTGAGTTCGAAATGCAAATCATCTCCCATAAGGGAGACGACTCCTGGGTTGAAAAAACAGTTTTCGAGATCAAAAAATGTCTAATGTCGGACACCCTACCCTCGTCTACTGAAAGGTGCGAATATTGCGCTTACCGAAAAGCGTCCAAACCCTTTGACCAAAAAGCTATTCAAGGAAGCCTAGGGATCTAACCGAATCTTCCTAAGAAAAAAATGAAAGAGGAGGACATATGGCAAAAATCGTGATGGTTATTGCACCGGAGAACTTTCGTGACGAAGAGTACTTCAAGCCGAAGGAAATCCTTGAGTCAAATGGGCACGAGGTCATCACTGCCTCAAAAGAGATCAATCAAATCAGGGGCGTCGGGGGTGGAACAGCCAAAGCAACAGTCAAGGTGATGGATTTAAGCCCTTATGATTATGAGGCAATAGTTTTTATTGGCGGGCAGGGCATGCAAGAATTTACTAATGATTCCGACCTTAAGGCAGCAGCTAAAAAATTCTACGATGCAAAAAAACTGACAGCAGCAATCTGCATCGCTCCAGCGATTCTGGCCAACGCCGGAATCCTCTCCGGCAAAAAAGTAACTTCTACCCCGAGTGCTATCGAAGTCCTTAAAAAAGCCGGCTCTAATCACACCGGAAGTCTAGTCGAAGTCGATGGCCAAATCATTACCGCCAGCGGCCCCGACGCCGCCGAAGAACTTGGTAACAAAATTGCCGAGATATTAAAACCCAAATAAGAACGCTTTTCTAAAAGTCTGGGGGTTGACAAGCATCGGTCTTGTAATTATCATCATTACAAGATGAGAAACCTCAAACACCACAAGAAGCTGCAAAAGAGATCTCTCATCCAAGAGGCCATCACGGCCTCGTTTTTGTATCAGGGCCCTTAAGGGTCCCAAACGCTCCCTGAGAGGGAGGTGAATCGATGGACCAGCGGGTCGAAGAAGCGCTTAGGGCGCTAGAAGACAGCCTCCGACTCCACCTGGATCATTACACCTCGAATGAGATCGCACTCATTCATAGAGCAATGCACACCGCTGTCACCTGGCAAGGCACACGCACGCGTCTCTCGGGCACACCGGCCTGGGCCCACACGCTCGCAGTAGGCAACGACCTAATCGCGCTCGGCGCCGATGCCGACCCGATCGTCGCCGGTTACCATCACGACGACTTGGAGGACCTCGGCAAAACAGCCGAAGATCTGTGCACACTCTATGGCCCCGAAGCCGCCGGGCTGGTGGTTGCCCTGACCAAGACTGTCGAGGACACCTATATCGCCCAGCTGATACGCGAGGGACATGTCAACTGGTGGGTGCTGCTGATTAAGGCCGTTGACCGGCGCCACAACATTCGAACAGTCGCCGGCTTCAAACTCAACAAGCAGGAAGAGTATGCCCACGAAACCCGAGCTCTGGTCGCCGTCCTGCGCATTGGCAGCATCTGGGTCCCCGCCGAGTGGCAAGAGCGCTACCACGGCATCCTCGACGAATCGCAAGGGCTTGCCCGACAAGTCCTCGCCTCGATCGAAGCCGGGCGCCGTACGAACCCCACCCTCCCCCTCCTGTTCTAGGCCTCGCTGCAGTGCCAGAAGGCAAAAGCAGCGGGGCCTTCGCGATTTTTAAAACCAAGGGGGTTGACAAGAAAGCTTTTTTGTCTTAAACAAGACTGCTATAATTATTTTGCTATGTTAAGTAGCTTGAGAGGAGGTGATCAAAATGGACGAAGAAAAAGACGAAACAACGGACGAAACAACAGAAGAAAAAGACGATAAAGAGCCCACTGGTGTAGTTGATACAGCAGCCGATACAGAGGAGGAACCTGCTGTAGGAGGCGGTGCTTCTTGGGGTTCGGGCGGTACTGATGACGACGATGGGGATGACGAGGGCGATGAAGAAGAAAAACCAGCTGGCGAGGAAGAGAAGAAAGAAAAGGAATAAGGCAAAGAGTAAAATAACTGATTTAACCATCAAAAAAGGGCCCCGAAAGGGCCCTTTTTTGCTAATTCTATCCTGTTTGGCTAAAATATATCTATGACATACTCGCTACTCAGTCTATGGTTACTGGCAATTATTATATATATCAGGGCAAGCCTGCTCGCAACGGGAACCTGGACAAAAAAACTCTTTAAACAAGAAGGATTTCTTCTCTGGCAGAAACTATCCGCCGTTATTTTAACCCTTAGCGCAATTTATGCTCTTTTAGCAGGGGTGAAGTTTTTGGCAATTCCATTTGCCATAAATCTTATTTTCAATTTTCTTTTTTACCTGCAACCGACACCACGAACAACAAAGCTGCTACTCAAGCTTTTTACTATTTCGAACCTAATCCTTTTAATAATTTATTTTCTGGGCTAAGCCAGGGGTTTTTCGTTTATGGAATTCTTGACAGAAAAAAAGCCCTTGCTAAGTTATATTCGTATGAGAAAGACTATTTTATTAATTTTGAGCATCGGACTCGCGGTTTTCTCTTATTCTAAGTGCTTCGCCGAGACCACAAGTAGCACTAGCGCCTGGGCGGAAGCCAGTTCATCTTCTTCGTCAGCCAGTGCATCAGCAAATAGCGCGAGCGCAAATGCAACAGCCGATGGTTTCTCATCTAGCTCACAGGCTATAATCGAGAATCCTCCCGAAGGCCTCTACCCAGAGGTAATTGAGTATTATCCAGCACCACAAACACCGCAACCTGCTCTAAGCGCCACCACCGCCAGCAACGAAAAACTCTCGCAGGCTGCCCAACAAACTGAAGCGAATACGTCCGACTCAACAGTCCAAGAATCTCTAGGTCTGAAAAACTTGGCTAGTAGGCTTAGTGATATTCAAAACAGACAAATTGGCATTGATAACACGCTCATCAATCTCGAAAGCTGGACGAGCAAGGTTCAAAAATACTACCTAATAAGCCTGCTGATGATAGTTATCATCCTTATTATCCTAGCCATAGATTCAATTGCTCTGCGAAAAAGGGTTTCGGAACTAGAAGCTTAAATTTATGCTAAAATGTATTTGAAAGGAGGAAGGTGAAAAAAATCTACTTAATAGCTGCAGTTTTAGCAGTTGGAATCATATTGTCTGGTTGCCAGGGTACAAACTATGGCACAACAGACAATGCTGATATTGCGACTGAAGACGAAAGCGAGCCAACCAACGTGCCACCGGTTCCACCAGAGCCAACCCAACCCGAATAAACCAAGGCAACAAAGACAAGGTCAGAAACAGATCGTAGTCCGAAGGCAAAGCCTAGAGCCAGCATCTTGAGAGACGGTCTTACCACAAGGGGTAAAATTTTATAAACCACATTGAGAAAAGACTTAAATCCAGCCCAGGACATTGAAGGGCTTATCCGAAAGTCAGGTTATTCAAGATTATGTGGAATCGATGAAGCTGGGCGAGGCGCTCTAGCCGGTCCGCTTGTAGCAGCTGCTGTAATCTTACCCGTAAAGTTCAAAGTCGCCGTTAAGGACTCGAAGCAACTTAAAAACGAAGAACGTACCGCTCTCTCTAGGCTAATAAAAGAAAAATCTATCTGTTGGTCGATCGGCTTGTCCTCAGTTGAAGAAATTAATGCCTTCGGAATTCAAAGCGCAACATATATCGCATATCATCGAGCAATCGATTTACTTGAAAAAAAACCCGATTTCCTAATAATCGACCATTATCGTCTCCCGGCAACGAGAATCCCTCAAAAAAGCATTACTTTCGGGGACCGGCTTTGCCCAACAATCTCTGCCGCATCAATAATCGCTAAGACCACACGTGATCAAATAATGCAAGATTTATCCAGAAGAAATGAGCTGAAAAAATACAAACTTCATAAGCACTTCGGCTACGGGACCAAACTCCACCTAAAGATAGTTGCTAAAATCGGACCAAGCTCAGAACACAGAATAAAATATATTTCTGGTTACCCTCTTGAAAAAATTAGAAACACATTGTTTACTCATAATTAATATAGGGAAGGAGTGAAATGAAAATCCAAATCGTTTCTGACAGTTTAGCAAGGGGCTCGGATTACCTGAAGCGGGACAAGATGGCTCTAGTTTTAGACCTGGCTAAAAAAGCTTTTTTTATCTGGGTGGCGGTATTTATTATTAGCGAAATTGCGATCTCGGGCGGAAGATACGAGTTTAATATTTACCTGACAATCGTTCAGCTAGTAATTATCTTGACCGTTTTAATCTACTTCATGTCAGTCTCAAAGCTAAAAACAAAATCACTAAAAGAAAATCTCATTTGGGGGCTAGGTTTAGCAGTCTGGTTTGCCATTCTAGATTTTCTGATCATTAATCTCTTACTCGAGAAAAATAGTCTCTCGATTTATAAGAACTGGGAAACCTACATCGCCTATGGATTACTTCTTTTGATCCCCGTGTTCCGATATTCACTAAAAATACGACCCCAATCCCTCACTCCCCCACCACCCCCAGAAGGAGAAAACGAAATAAGCAGCAAAGCTATCGGTGGAATAAACCCTTAAAAAAATCCGAGTCCAGAAGCGCAAGGGCTTGACAAACCATAAACACTCCTTATAATCAGATTGTATAAGTAAAATAAAACCGAGATTAGAAAGGAGGTGGCGAAAATGGCACACACAGTCAAGTCAAATAAGACCGGTGAGACATATTACTTGCACTCAAAAGACGTGACTTTGAGGGGAGGAAGAAAACAAACTATTTACTACTTCGCAAGAAATGAGAGACCAAATTCATGCGATCTCCCGTCAGGATACAAAGTAATGGAAAACCCGAGAACGGGTCTACCCATGCTCAAAAAGGGCTAAAGAAATAAACGTTTTGGGAAAAACCCCCCCCACAGTAATTTAGAGGGGGGTTTTTCTTTCAATTCAAAAATCTTTATGATATAGTCATACAAGCTCATGAGAAGAGTTGATAATGTTTTTACTTTCATTTTATTGCCGCTTGATGCTCTGGCGGTAATTTTAGCTTTTGTAGCGAGTTATTTTCTGCGCTCCAACGCGACCTTTCCCCCTGTAGTTTATATTTGGCCATTCGAGCAATATATAAAGCTAGCTATTTATATGATACCGGTTTGGCTAGTCGCCTTCTCTCTGGCCGGACTATACAACCCCCAAAGAAAAGGCATCAAGGAATTCGGCCAAATTATTGTCGGGGCAAGCCTAGGCACAATGGCTGTAGTACTCTGGGTCTTTCTGAACAGAAGCGACTTTTTTTCAAGACTAATTGTCTTCTACATTTGGGGTTCGGCTATAGTTTTGGTCACGGCCGAAAGGTCAATCCTAAGTCTGATCAAATCAAACCTATACCTCCTCGGTCTTAAGAAAAAACGGCTCTTGATTATTGGGCAGCCGGATAAAATAACTCGATCCTTATTGGGAATAATAAAAGTAAAGCCTTCGCTAGGTTATGAAGCAGCTGGGATTCTATCAAACGAAAAAACAAATAATATAAAAGGGTTCGAGGGCCTTGAATACTTAGGTAAACCAGACGAACTTGAAAATATATTGAGAAAAAACGGTATCAGCGAAACTATTTTAACCGACAAGGGTGTCAGAGATGAAGATCTTTTTTCATACATGAGAACTTGCCAAGAGAGAGGTGTTATATTCAAGGCCATTCCAAACCACGCCGAAGTCGGGGCAAGAACGCTGCGCTTTGACGCCTTTGGCGGACTCCCCATAATTGAGTTTAAAGGTACCCCGCTCGATGGTTGGGGAGCGGCCTATAAAAGAGTTATTGACTTTATCGGCTCAATCATAGCAATAATAATCCTTTCGCCACTTATGACGTTAATTGCTCTTTTGGTAAAAACTACATCTAGAGGACCTGTTATCTATCGAAATACCAGGATCGGCAACAGGGGAAAATTTATAACCTTGAAATTCAGAACGATGTATCTGGAGCACTGCACTGGCCCGCAATATGGTGGCTCGCGCGCCGAAAACTTCGAAAATAAATTAATTGCCGAAAGGAATATCAAAAAAGGCAGCGCCGTTTACAAAATTGCCAGAGACCCCAGAATTACCCCGATAGGAAGATTTTTAAGAAAAACGTCCCTTGACGAACTTCCCCAGTTCTTCAATGTCATTAAAGGCAATATGAGCATAGTCGGACCCCGTCCCCACCAACCTAAAGAAGTAATACATTATACAAAAGAGCAGAGGAAACTACTAATGATAAAGCCCGGCATTACCGGGCTAGCGCAAATTTCCGGTCGCAGCGACCTTAATTTTGACGAGGAAGCCGACCTTGATATATTTTATCTCGAGAACTGGTCCATCTGGCTCGATCTTTTCATCATTATCAACACCCCCAAGGCAGTCTTTGGCAAAAGAGGAACGTACTAAAGCTATCTCAAAAATCTTAGGCCAGCAAAGCCGGGGGAGCAGAGCCAAAATAAAACCTCAAAAAGAACACGCCGAAACCCATACTCACCAATCTGACTAGAAAAAACACCTATTTATTAAAAACCAAAGAGATGATACCTAAAAAAATTGCTGTTGTTGCCGAGTGGCTCACATCGCGAGGCGGGGCGGAAAAGGTGGTTGAGGCTTTGCTTGAAATTTATCCGAAGGCCGATCTGTTTACAGCCGTTTATAACAGCAGCCTTTTTCCGGAGTTTCAAAAAAGAAAAGTCAAAACAAGTATCTTGCAGAAAATCCCTTGTTTAAATAGAAAACATCAGTGGCTTTTGCCCTTCTTGCCGGCTGCAATTAGCCATTTGGACCTAAGGGGATACGATTTAATAATCTCGAGCTCTTCGGCCTTTGGTAAGGGGATAAGGAAGCCGGTTGGCTCAATTCATATCTGCTACTGCCACACACCAATGAGATATGTCTGGCAACCGGATATCGACGAACGCCTAGCGAAACTCCCGTTTGGGAAATATATCATAAGAAGACTAAAGGTTTGGGATTTGAAAACCAATCCCGGTGTAGACTACTTTATCAGCAATTCCAGCTATACTGGAGAGAGAATTGCTACCTATTATAAAAGAAAATCGCTAGTCATCTATCCTCCGGTTGAAATAAATCCCGGTGATAAACATCCTCTAGGATGGAGTGCCGCCAAAAAAAAGGAAAGCTTCTATTTCGCTATTTCAAGGTTAATCCCATACAAAAGGTTCGACCTTGCTATTAAAACGGCTAATGAACTCAGGATCCCGCTTATAGTTGCCGGAAGCGGCCCCGAAGAAGGAAACTTAAAAAAAATAGCAGGAGCTAAAGTTAGGTTCGTTGGCAAAATAAGCGATAGGGAAAAGGCAAACTATTACTCTCAGGCACGAGCGGTGATATTTCCAGGCGAAGAAGATTTTGGTATTGTACCTATTGAAGCAATGGCTGTAGGAACGCCGGTAATCGCATACGCTAAGGGTGGTGCAGCCGAATCAGTAATAGACGGAGAAACCGGAGTACTCTTCAGCGAACAAACTGTTGATAGCTTAAAGGAAGCCATTCTCAAACTAGAAAAATTATCGCTTAAAAAAGAAAAAATTATTAACAACACGAAGAGGTTTTCAAAACAAGAATTCATAAAAAAATTTAAAGCGTTTGTGAAACAAATCAAACCTGTCAACGAGAGAAATAAAATTTAAAACTAAAGTTAATAAAAAGAAAGCGAGGATTAGATGGAGCTTAAAGACTACGTTCAAATCATAAAAAAAAATCTGATTATGATCATTGTTGTTGCGGCGATTCTTGGCTTAGCAGCATACTTTGTAACGCTAAGACAAGAACCAACCTACAACTCGACAATAGGTATCGAAATTACCAGGGAACAAACGGCAAAACAGGCAGAAGTTCCTTATTATTTATATGACAATTATTATGCCACCCAAGTGGCCACGACGCTTTCCGATAATATAATCGGTTGGCTCTCTGCTCCATCGTTCGTTTCGGAGATACTCACCAAAGCTGGCTACGAAGCGCCTTCGGGAAGCTTAAGAGAAATCAGCAAGACCTTTACAGCAAAAAAGAAGATCTCTACTTCTTCCGTTGTTGATATCAGCTACTCCTCGACTGACTCACAAAAAGCCGAAAAAATAATCCAAACCGCAGCCAGCCTACTCAGAGACAAAACTGAAGCTCTAAACAGCGCTAAAGAAGCAGCTAAATACGTCACCAGCGTAAGTACGCCGGTCGTAATTACAACGCCCAAGCCACTTTTACTCAATACTCTTATCGGAGTACTCGTAGGACTATTTCTATCAGTCGGCTACGCTTTCCTTAAAAATTCAGCTTAGATAAATTATGCTCGATGGGATATCAAAAAAGGAAAACGCCACCCCATCTAAAAATCCCGAAGCAAAAATCGCAGATGCGCCAAGGACTCAGGGTTTAACAAAGAAGGGGCCATATTTAGATAGTTTTGAGAAGAAAAAAGTAGGAAGATTACGCCCTCGCTACAAGGATGTGCGGACAAAAATTAAAATACGAAAAAACCGCATAAAGATGGGCTGGTTTTGGTTCTTTGCTTCACTTATTTTTCTAGCCGCCTTCACGCTTTCTCTGGCTAGCACCAAGATATTTTCTTTCTTTTCAATATTATATAGTCTCGAGAGCGAAAATATTTTGGTTGGCTTTCAAAACAGCGCCGAACTGCGACCAACGGGCGGTTTCTGGGGCAGTTTCGCCATCTGGCAGATAGAAAAAAATCTCCAAAATAGTCAGATCCTTTTTGAGACAAACGTTTACAAAAATACAAATCCTCTACTTGAAAAAACAAATGTCGAACCGCCAAAGCCGCTGAAGGAAACCTGGCCGGAAAATCCACTTGGCTTCGTTAATGCTAACTGGTCTTTTGATTTCGAGCAGGCAGCTAAAACTCTTGAGTGGTATTTCGGTCAGGCTTGGCAATTAGAAAATTCCGGCGTTATTGCCATATCGTCCTTAGCGGTCATTGATCTTCTTAAATTAACTGGGCCTGTTACCGCACTCGATGGGACTCAAATAAACAGTGAAAATTTTACTCAAATCCTATCCCAAAAGATTGATACTGAATATTGGCAAACAGAGGAAAACAAGCGAATCAATGAACCAAAAACGATTCTAAAGGAAATCTCCCCGCAAATAATCCAAAAAGCAAAAAACATCCCTATCCTCACTCTCTATAGATTCACTAAAAAACAGCTCGAAGAGGGACGAATCCTCTGCTATTTTTCCGACCCAGCAAGGGAAAAACTCTGTCAAAAACTTGGTATAAGCGGAAAATTAGCTCCTTACAGCAAGGACTACCTCTCAATTAACAATGCTAACTTAAACGGCGGTAAGACCAGCCTGAATGTTTCTCAATCAATTGAATACAGAATTGATAGAGCCGAAGAAGACAATGTCACATTCTTAAAGATAAGGCGCGAACACATGGCAAATAGCTGGCCAGGTATACTAAATCGCAATTTCACCAGAATAATCACTCCCCTGGGGTCACAACTAGTTTCGGCAAAGCTTGGCGAGGAAGATATCACTAACACGGTCGAAAAAACAGATGAGATGGGCAGAACAACTTTCGGTTTTTGGTTTTCAACTTTGCCCGGAGAAACAAAAACTGCCGAAATCCAATACCTTTTGCCCTTTAGTCTTAAGGATAACCAAGATTATAATTTGGTTTTTCAAAAACAGCCGGGTACCTTAAGCGAGAAGCTCAAGGTGATCATTTTTGATAAGATTCTATATGAGGGGGAAAACTCAAAGTCATTCCTTAAACTATAAAATGAAAATCGCCATCTTCACTGAATGCTACGAGCCCGTAATCACTGGCGTGGTTCACTCCATCGAATCTACAAAAAAAGGGCTTGAAAGTCTCGGGCATCAAGTGTTTATAATCACACCTGATTATGGCAAAAAAAACCTCAAAGACGAGGGGATTATCCCCTGTCCCAGCATCCCTCTTGGCTCAACCGGCTATCATTTCGTTTATAGTTTTCCCCTAAAAGCCCGCCGGATCGCCGAAGAGGCTGACATACTTCATACTCATCACCCGTTTACGCTAGGCCAAAGGGCGAGAAAAATAGCCAGAGGGCAAAAAAAACCGTTACTTTTTACTCATCATACCCAATACGATCAATATCTTGCCTATGTGCCAATTGCTAAGAAGCTGGCCAAAAAAGTCCTCTACGGCTACTTAAAAAGCTTCTGCGACCAAGCAACATTAATAATTGCCCCGTCAGAAAGCATTAAAAGGAAAATTAAGGCTTATGGCGCAGAAACCCCTATCGAAACAGTCCCAAACGGCGTTGAAATAGAAAAATTCAAAAGAAAAACATTGCTATCCCGCCAGAACTAAAACAGCTGCCGGAGGACGAAAAAATCGTCATTTTTGTCGGCAGGGTTTGCTATGAGAAAAAAATCGACTTTGTAATACGAGCCTTTAAAAAAGTCGTTGGGGAGGCACCAAAAACCCGACTTCTGATAGTCGGCGGCGGACCAGCTTTTGATGAATTCAAAAAATTATCCGAGTATCTAGGAATCGCTAAAAATGTGACTATGACCGGTGTAGTCCCTTTCACTAAAATCCCCGGTTACTTTAGACGAGCTGATATTTTTGCTTCGGCTTCAAAAACCGAGGTTCACCCGATGGTAGGAATCGAAGCAATGGCCTCGGGACTACCTATTGTCGCCCTAGATTCGGTTGGTTATCGCGATATTGTCGAGAGGGGAAAGACAGGCCTAATTGCTCAAGAAAACCTTAACGACTTTGCCTCAAAAATTGTCGAGCTAGTCTCAAACAAAGAAAAGTTCGAGCGCATGAAAAAGAACTCCTCTATATCCTCAAGAAAATATTCTATCGCAGCAACTTCCAAAAATATGCTAGCGACTTATCAGCGCGCCCAGCAACTTATAAACGGGCTCGAACAGGATAGTAAAAACGACTAATTTGTGATAAAATGAATCCACAAGCCAAAATGGTGTGCTTTATAATTGCATAAAATGACAGACGAAGAAAAAAAAGAGCAAACAAAGTCCTACACCGCTAAGGATATATCAGTCCTTGAGGGGTTAGAACCGGTTAGACGCCGCCCAGGTATGTATATCGGGGGAACTGGTTTAGATGGTCTGCATCATCTCGTTTGGGAAGTATTAGACAACGCCATAGATGAAGCAATGGCGGGATTCGCTAATAAAATTACGGTTGAGCTTCTGCCCCAATACAAAGTCAAAATTTCCGATAACGGGCGGGGAATTCCTGTCGACATACACGAACAAACAAAGACTTCAGCTCTTGAAACTGTTCTAACCAAACTTCATGCCGGAGGAAAATTTGGCGGCCGTGGCTATAAAGTTTCGGGTGGTCTTCACGGTGTTGGGGTATCGGTTGTCAACGCCTTGTCTAACAAACTAGTAGCCGAGATCCACCGAAACGGTAAAGTTTATAAGCAGGAATATAGCCGCGGTGAACCAACCTCAAAAGTTGAGCAGACCGGCCCAACCCAAGACAGCGGTACAATAATCACTTTTTCTCCAGATCCAGAAATTTTCGAAGAAAGAGAATTTAGCTGGAAGCTAGTTTCCGATAGGGCACGGCAACAAGCTTACTTGACTCGAGCAACTAAGATAACACTTATCGATAATCGGCGGGGAGAGGAAAAATTAAATAAGCTAACATTTTATTTTGAGGGCGGAATTAGCGCTTTTGTAAAGCATATCAACCAGAATAAAATAGCCTTAGTCGATCCACCAATCTATATCCTTAAAGAGAACGGCACCAACTCTGTCGAAGTATCCTTGACCTATACTAACGACTTTAACGAACATACCTACACCTTTGCGAACAATATTGCCACTATTGAAGGCGGAACCCATTTAACCGGCTTCAAAACAGCCTTAACTCGGGCAATAAATGACTACGCCAAAAAAAATGATCTCGTTAAAGGCCTTGAAAGCGGCTTAACCGGAGATGATGTCCGAGAGGGCCTAATTGCTATAGTCTCAATTAAATTAACTCAGCCTCAATTTGAAGGCCAGACTAAAGCAAAGCTTGGTAACCCAGAAATTAAAGGAATCGTCGAATCAATCGTAACTCAAGGCCTATCCCAATATTTTGAGGAACATCCCACTGACGCCAGACGGTTAATCGAAAAAGTGGCTCTATCTGCCAGAGCTCGACTAGCCGCGCGAGCCGCGCGGGAAACGGTAATCAGACGCGGAGCACTTGAAGGAATGACTCTTCCCGGCAAGCTGGCTGATTGTTCGGAACGGGACCCCTCCAAGTCAGAGTTATTCATCGTCGAGGGAGACTCCGCGGGCGGCTCGTCAAAGCAGGGACGCGACCGAAGATTTCAAGCAATTTTACCCCTCAAGGGAAAGATCCTAAATGTCGAACGCTCAAGACTTGACCGAATGTTAAGTTCCGACGAGATTAAGGCTTTAATAGTCGCTATCGGCGCTGGCATCGGCGAGGAATGTGATGTTTCAAAAACTCGATACCATAGGATAATTATTATGACCGACGCCGACGTTGATGGCTCTCACATCAGAACTCTTCTTTTAACTTTTTTCTTCCGCCATTTCAAAGAAATCATCGAGAAGGGTTATATTTATATTGCCCAGCCGCCGCTTTATCTGATTCAGTCAGGCAAGGACAAGCGATATGCCTATTCCGATGAGCAAAAAGATGCAATCGTTCACAGCATCGAGGAGCAAAAGAGCAAATACACGATTCAAAGGTATAAGGGTCTTGGGGAAATGAATCCGAATCAGCTTTGGGAAACAACTATGGATCCGGAAAGTCGAACTCTTCTTCACGTTAAAATCGAGAATGCTGAGTTAGCCGATGAGACATTTTCAACTCTAATGGGAGACGAAGTTCCGCCAAGAAAAAGGTTTATTCAAACCAAAGCGAAAAGCGTCGTTAATCTAGATGTCTAGAATAGAGCAATAAAAGCCATGAAAGACCAAAAAAACCAGAACCCAAAACAGGATTCCACGAAAGAAACGAAGGGCAAATCGAGCTCCATTATTCCCCGTCCAATCGTTGAGGAAATGGAGAAATCCTATCTTGACTATGCGATGAGTGTTATTATCGCCCGGGCGCTCCCGGATGTAAGGGACGGTCTTAAGCCGGTTCATCGCCGCATCATTTACGCCATGGGTGAAATGGGACTCTCGTCGGGGTCAAGATACACCAAATCTGCTAAGATCGTTGGTGAAGTCCTCGGCAAATATCACCCTCATGGCGATATGGCCGTTTACGACACACTGGTCGGAATGGCCCAGCCTTTCAGAATAAATCACCCCTTGGTTGACGGACAGGGCAATTTCGGCTCAATCGACGGCGACGGGGCCGCTGCTCCACGCTACACCGAAGCAAAATTGGAACGCTATGGTGAAAAAATGCTTGAGGACATTGAAAAAAATACGGTTGATTTTAGCTCTAACTACGATAATACGCTCAAAGAGCCAACTGTTTTACCGACTAAAATCCCCAACCTGCTCGTCAATGGGACAGTGGGAATCGCCGTCGGCATGGCAACTAATATTCCGCCTCACAACCTAAGCGAAATATGCGATGGGATTATTCAGCTAATCGAAAAGCCGGAACTGACAGTCGAAGAATTGATGCAGTATATAAAGGGGCCTGATTTCCCAACTGCTGGTACGATCTTTGGAGTCGAGGGAATCAAGAATGCTTCTGCCACCGGCCACGGCAAAATCATCATCCGTGGCGAAGCAGAAGTAATAGAAGATAAAAAAAACTTTAAAATACATATTTCTTCTATCCCCTTCCAAGTGAATAAAGCCGACCTTATTACGAAAATCGCTCAACTTGTTAAAGAAAAGAAACTGGAAGGAATAGCCGATATTCGCGATGAGTCCGATCGCACCAAATCGGTTAGCATCATCGTTGAGCTCAAATCAACGGCTTACCCAAAAAAAGTCTTAAATCGGCTCTACGACCTTACTCCGCTGCAGATTTCTTACCACATTAACATGCTTGCCCTGGTTGAGAGAATTCAACCGAGAATATTAAATATACGCCGCATCTTAATTGAATTCATCAACCATCGCCGCGAGGTCGTAAAAAGAAGAACGCAGTTTGACCTCGAAAGAGCTAAAGAAAGGGCTCATATCCTCGAAGGACTTAAAAAAGCCCTCGATCATATTGATGAAATAATTAAGACTATCAAGGGGTCGGAAAACCGCGAGGTGGCGCTCGCAAATCTAGTCAAAAAATACGAATTCACCAAAATCCAAGCTAATGCGATATTGGATATGCGCCTTTCTGCTTTGGCTGCCCTTGAAAGAAAAAAAGTCGAGAATGAACTTAAGGAAAAATTAAAGCTTATTGAAGAGCTAACCGCGATCTTAGCTTCAGAAGAGAAGATTCTTAAAATCATAAGAGATGAAACTAATGAAATTAAAGAAAAATTTGGTCGCCCAAGACAAACTAAAATAATCGCCGAAGAAATCGGGCAGTTCAAAGTCGAGGATTTAATTCCCAATGAACCTGTCGTAGTTACGCTAACCGAAGGCAACTACATTAAACGAGTGGCGGTTGATGCTTACCGAAAACAGGGCCGCGGAGGAAAGGGGGTAGTCGGCACAACGCTTAAAGAGAAAGATAAGGTATTACAGATGCAATCAGCCAAAACCCATGACGATATTTATTTCTTCACCAATTTAGGTAAAGTTTTTTCCAGCAAAATCCACGAGATCCCCCCCTCATCCCGCCAAGCCCGCGGCCAAGCAATCGTCAACTTAATCCAGATTCAACCCGATGAGTATGTAACAGCAATGCTTATCATTCCAAAAAACGCCAATATTGCTGATAAATATTTCACGATGGGAACAAAAGGCGGAGTAGTTAAACGAACCAGGATCGGCGCTTATTCTAATATCAGGAAGACAGGGTTAATTGCGGTTAGACTTCGAGAAAAAGACGAATTAAGGTTCATCGATATTACATGCGGCAATGACTACGTTATGATGGTTACAAGGGATGGTCAGGGAATAATTTTCTCCGAGGAAGAAATACGCCCGATGGGGCGCTCCGCCGCCGGCGTAATCGGTATAAGACTTAAATCATCCGATGAAGTCATTTCGATGGGTACCTTCTCCCAGGACCAACCCCAAGCCAGCCAATTTGAGGTAGTAACGGTTTTAGAAAACGGATTAGGCAAGAGAACGCAAATCCTTAAGCATTTCCCCACCCAAAAGCGGGGGGGCTATGGGGTCAGAACATCCAAAACTTCCCAGAAAACCGGTAAGGTTGTTGAGGCATTCATAACTAACAACCCCAAACAGGATCTGATTTTAGTCTCTATCTCTGGACAGGCAATTAGAATTCCGCTAAAATCAGCCAAGCTTCTCGGACGTGATACACAGGGCGTAAGATTAATGAAACTCGGCCTTTCCGACAAACTGGCTTCGGTTAGCGCAGTTGAAGAACAGGCCGAAATCAAAGAGATTAAAGTGGCATTTCCAGACCAAGCCAAATTCGGGAAAGCCGACAAGGGAGAAATAAAACTAAAAGATCTTGACGTAAAATACTACGACCAAAATGCCGCAAACACAAGAAAAGAAAAAAATTAGCCTGCCGGAAGTCGTTCCAGTCAAGCTATTAGCCGAAGAGCTAGAAGCTTCTCCTGCTTTAATTGTAAAAAAATTACTGGAAATGGGGGTTCTGGCGACCATTAACGAAAGCGTCGATTTCGACACGGCAGCAATCGTTGCCGATGAATACGAAGTTTCTGCCGAACGCAAAAAAGATGAAACTGATATTGAGCTCGAAGAAAGCTCAAAATACACGGCTTACGACAGACCTCCCGTTGTAACGGTTATGGGCCACGTCGATCATGGCAAAACAAAACTTCTTGATGCAATTAGAAAAACTAATGTCATTGAGACAGAGTCGGGCGGAATCACTCAACATATTGGAGCCTACAAGACAAAAATATCAATGAAAGAAAGAAAAAAGACAATCGACCGAGAAATGACTTTCATTGATACCCCTGGGCACGAGGCCTTCTCGGCTATGCGAGCCCACGGGGCAAATATCACCGATATTGTAATTTTAGTAGTCGCCGCAGATGAAGGTGTAAAACCCCAGACAATTGAAGCAATAAGCCACGCCAAAGCCGCTAAAGTCCCTATCATTGTCGCGATTAACAAAATTGATAAACCGGAAGCTGATCCCGACCGAGTAAAAAGAGAACTGTCCGAGCAAAAATTAATCCCAGAAGAGTGGGGAGGCAAAACACCAATGGTTCCGGTTTCTGCCAAGGAAGGCAAGAATATAGACGATCTTCTAGAAACCGTCATCCTAACCGCCGATCTCGAAGAGCTTAAAGCACCAACCGATGGGCCCGCCCGCGGAATGGTAATCGAATCTAAAGTCCAGTCCGGTAAGGGCGCGACTGCGACCGTAATCATCCAATCTGGAACACTCAAGCCCTCTGACGTCATAGTTAGCGAAGGAGAATATGCGAAAGTGAGATTTATCGAAGATTGGCGCGGAAAAAGAGCCCAAACAGCCCATCCTTCCGACCCTGTCCTTGTAGCTGGATTTAAAAAGCCGCCTAAAGTAGGCTCCCAGATAAGATCGGTTAAATCAGAAAAAGCAGCCCGCCAAATAGCTGAAAAGACAAGAAGGGATAATTCGGTAAAATCCCTTTCAAGTAAAGGAACTGGTCTTGGCGAGGTTTCAAAAGTCGCCAAAGAGGAAGGTATTAAAGAGTTGAGGCTTATTATCCGAGCCGACACAAAGGGTTCTCTCGAGGCTATAAAAAGCGGTTTATCCGAAGTTTCAAGCGATTTTGTTAAAATCTCCGTCATTTCCGAGGGGGTTGGAGCCGTAACCGAATCCGACATTAATCTTGCCTCAGCCAGCCTAGCTGTCGTTTTAGCTTTTAGAGCTTCTGTCCCCCCACAAGTAATGCGCTTAGCCGACGAGAAGAAGATAAAAATTTCAAAGTACGAAATAATTTACGAACTTATTGATGATATCTTTGCTGCTTTAGAGGGAATGCTGGAACCAGAAATCGTAGAAACGGTTTTGGGTAAGCTTGAAGTGGTGAAGGTATTTTTCAAACAGCATAACCGAGGAATCATCGGCGGTAGAGTTATATCAGGAAAAATCTCGCCAGGAACAAAAATAACCGTAACGAGAAATGGCCAGCCGATTGGCGAGTTAAAAACGGAGAGTATTAAAATAGGCGCCCAAACCGTTAACCAAGTCACAGACAAAAAAGAATGTGGTATAAGCTATTTAGGAACAGTTAAGTTGAAGCCGAAAGATATTCTAGAATTTGTTTTAGTTGAAGAAAGACTAAGATCTCTCAAGAAAAAAATATAGTCGTAAGGTTCTTCAAAATCCATTCTCGCAGCCGTTCTATAAGGTGTGAGGGGTTGACAGATAAGGTCATTCAAGTAAAATGGTTCGCAGTCGTACATGACTGAACAAACCGAGCCTCCCCTCTTACAAAGACGGCTCATAAAAACAAAAAATCCCTTAACAAAGAGCTTTGAAGCAATCTCCGAAATATTAAAAGAGGCGAAGAAGCTCTTATTTAGGTCCGCTTCGACCAACAATATTGGAAAGAAGCTGATCATAAATATCGGTCTTCTTTTTCTAATAGTCTTAATCCCCTCGATCTCCGAATATGCTACAAACTATCAACTTATTCCAGCCTGAGACAGCTCACCGATCCATTAGATCCGAAAAAAGCCGGTGAGTTAGCAGAATCTCTCGACCTATACACCAGCGGAGTTAACGAAAACCCCGACGAAGTTGCTTTGGCGCTCATGCTTAAAGACGATACCTATACTCTATCTCAACAGCTTTCTGTAAACGCCGGCAAAGAGATCAATGAGCCGCAAAGGGTAGAGGCAACCTATACTGTAAAGCAAGGCGAAACGATAACCCAAATCGCCCAAAAATTTGACCTTCATGTTGGCACAATTCTCGAAGCAAATAAAATTCCAGCCGAACAGTCAAAAATAATAAAGCCGGGAACGATTCTAAAAATTCCCTCTTCAGACACCGTCACATCAAGCGACTGGCTGGTAACCCTAAACCGCGCCGAGGAGGCCGAGAGAAAAGCCGCCGAGCAGAAAAGGCAGGAGGAGCTAAGAAAACAGCTCGCAAAACGGGGGCGCGCCTACGCCGCTTCTTCATATTCTTACAGCTCGGGCGGATATGCCGGGGTCGACAGAAGCGGCCTTATTGTCCCTATTAGCCACAATGGAATAAGCCGGGGCTTTAGCTGGGGACACAGCGGAATTGATTACCGAGCCAATGTCGGCACGCCCGTCCGCGCAGCTGCTTCCGGAGAGTAATCCAAATAAGCGGTGGTTGGTCCGGGGGGTACGGAAACCAAATGCTAGTTGATCACGGCGGGGGTCGGGTAACAAGATATGCCCACCTATCTTCATTTACCGTCGGGGTTGGCCAAACAGTTGGCCAGGGACAAACAATCGCTTATTCTGGAAACACCGGGCGCTCCACTGGTCCGCACTTGCACTTTGAACTTATCGTCGGCGGGCGACCAGTCAATCCATTCTAAAAATAACACCAGGATATAGAATTAAGAATAAAGGATAATAAATAAGAACATCATAAAATCTCGATTCTTAACTCAAAACCTATGATTCGATCCATATGTTAGTTGACGAAGCAAAAATCAAAGTCAGAGCTGGCCGAGGCGGTAATGGAGCCATATCTTTTAGGCACGAAAAATATGTTGCCCGCGGTGGACCTGACGGCGGTGACGGCGGTGACGGCGGTGATGTAATAATAAAATGTTCAGAGGACATCCATACTCTCTCCGACTACTTAAGGATAAAAGAATTCAAGGCGGAAAGCGGGCGAAACGGAGCCAAGGCGCGAAGAACAGGGAAATCGGGAGAGGACTTGTTCCTTAAGGTCCCACCCGGAACGACGGTATTTGACCTAAAAGAGCAAAAGCTAATCGCTGATCTTAAATGCAAAGGCGAAGAAACCGTTGTTGCTAAGGGGGGAAGAGGAGGGTGGGGTAATGTTCATTTCAAAAACGCTACTAACCAAGCGCCGAGATTTGCCCGTCCCGGAACGCCGGGTGAACAACTAGATCTGAAACTGGAACTAAAGCTTATTGCTGATGTCGGGATAATTGGTTTACCTAACGCAGGTAAATCTACCCTAATCTCAACCATTTCATCGGCAAGGCCCAAGATTGCCGACTACCCCTTTACAACGCTTGAACCCTGTCTTGGTGTATCTGGTTACGCCGGCAAGCAGTTCGTCGCCTGCGACATCCCAGGACTTATCGAGGGGGCCTCAAAGGGAAAGGGATTGGGACATAAGTTTCTAAAACATATCGCAAGAACAAGAATAATACTGCACCTAGTTGACGGTACAAGTAAAAACCCCAAAACTGATTATCTAACGATTAGAAAAGAACTCGCTAACTTTAGTCCAGAGTTAACCCAGAAAAAAGAGCTTGTCGTGCTTTCGAAAACCGATCTCGTCAAGCAGAAACCAAAGGGCTTCAAATTCGATCTCGCTATTTCTGCTGCGACAGGCGAAGGCATTAAAGAGCTCATCTCGAGAATCTCTAAAGAACTAGATTGAACTTGGCTGGTTTTTTTGCAATCTTTAGGTTGGTTGTAAACTTTTAGATGATCGCTCAAATATATTTAAAAAGAAAAACGAAACTCGATAAGCCGTTTGATTACGAGATTCCCCGCGGTATGAAAATCAAGAAATTCTCCCTGGTTGAAATAGAGTTGGGAACGAAAAAAACGATCGGCCTTGTCTGGGGCTTTAAAGATAGATCCCCCTATAATTTAAAAAAAATATCTAGGGTTTTATCTGCCGGTCCTGCCCTTACGCCAAATCAGTTAAAACTCGCGCATCTGATTTCCGATGAATACTTATCGACGTTAAGCGAGTCAATATTCTCTTTTCTCCCTAAATTAAACATCCGCGACTTAAATAAAATAGGCTCAGAGGCCAAACACGCTAGGCGACAAAAACAAGAGAAAATGCTGCTAATCGCCGAGGCTTCCCAAAGACTACTATTTTTTTGCCAGAAAATGCAGTTAGGCCAAAATCTAGCCGTGTTTCCTACAATCCACAGGGTTGAAGAAGCCTCCCGAGCCATAAAAAGATTAAACCCTAAGCTTCAAGTTTACACCTGGCACAGCAAGCTTGAAAGCTACCAAAAAGCGAAAATCTGGCAAGATTTAATTTCAGATAAAAATAATATTGCTGTGATAGGAACAAGGCACTCATTATTACTCCCTTTTGTTTCGCTCAAGTCAGCCTATATTGATGAGCCAACCAGCTTTGCCTACCAAGAGGATCAAGCGCCATATTACAACGCCTACAAAGTAGCCAGAACTCTTGCCGGCATATTTGGTGCTGATTTAATTATCGGTGAATCCTCCCCTGACATACTCTCGTTTGTTGCTCTGTCAAAAGGAGAGCTCAAGATAAAAGAAACCAAACCAGCGCTCGACTTTGAAATCCGTGACGGTTGGGAAAATTTCCTAAAAGATGCCCAAAACATAAAGAGTCTAAAGCCTAACTCAAAAATCTGCGTCATCGGCCCCTGGAAAAATCAGGCGAGGCTTCAATGTTCCGACTGCAAAAGCGAAATCACCTGCCCTAACTGCCAAAACCCATTTTTTGAGGAGAACAGCTTTTCCTGCACTAAGTGCAAAAAAAATTATAAAAAAAGTCTTTGCTCAAAATGCGGGGGAGCAAATATTCAAAAAACCGGCTTTCTCTATTCTAAAATAATAAACGATCTAAAAGCGGTTTTCCCTCAAGCCTTAATTACGGCTAATCCAAAAGCATTTTCCAAATCTCATATTGCCGTCACCTCAATCAATGAGCTGGACCGCCTCGATCCAATTTTCGAAACTGCCTTAATCCCCTACTTTATCGAGATGGCCAATTTCCCCTATCTAAACTTCAGAGAAAAATTATTCCAGAAAATCTGGGGGTTAAGTTCGGCCGGGGTAAAAAAAATCTACCTTTTCGGTGAAAGTCTAGGACAAGATCGTTTTACTAGGCAGTTAACCACTAACAATTGGAAGGCGTTTTTAAAGGAAGAAATTGAAGAAAGAGCAAAGCTTAAGCTCCCCCCTTTTAGTAAGTCGGTCATGCTGGTAGTCAAGTGCCAAACGCCCGAAATTTGCGAAAAAATCAGCCGTGATGTGTTATCAAAAATTAAAATAACGGCCAACACCTATCCTTACGGTCAAGACGCAAGAGCAGGAAAATTTACCCAAAAAACGCTATTGACCTTCCCCCACAAAGAGTGGCAAAAATACAAAGTTCTTTTGAAAAATACAAATCCCGATTTTCACTTTGAGGTAGATCCGGTGGAATTTAGCTAGGTCGGGCGGGGCGGACACGCGCTTGCGCGCGTGCCGCCCCGTGTGCGAGCTGGCCCGCTAGGGCCGCTCGCGGATGACCACCTTCATCGACTCGGTCCACATGAGAGTGGGGTCCTTGATAGACCAGACGAGCGCGACCACATTGGCCGCGCCTCTGCCCTCGATCGTATCGCCGACTACCCTGAGAGGCTCACCGGCATCGAGAACAAATCGAAAGCCTTCGGGAGCAGCAGTGAGCTTGGTCCGCTCACCGTCTGCCTCCTTCCGGTACCAATCCACCCAGACCTTCACAACCTGATCCGGGCGGGTGGCGTCATAGATCCGGAAGCTGCACCCGAAGACAGATGGGTGCAGAACACACGCCCGCGCCTCCGGAGTGACGGGAGTGCACATCTGCCCCTCGTTGAGGCGGACCTTGTCCCACCTCCCCGTCTTCTCCACTTCGAGGATCTCAGCGCCCGGGGGTTGATCCCCGTCGACCCCCGGCTTAGGCATCTCGTTAGTCTCCTGGTCCTTCCGGAGGATCCAGTCGCCTGGAACGCCCCAGACTTCTCCGCAGGAAGCAGGCACGACGACCGACACTATGACGACAACGACAACGGCCAAGGTCAGAGTGCGCATGGTGCGCCTCCTCAAACAGTCTAGCCCGCGGCGTGAGCCTGGCCGGGCACAACTTGTCAAATTCCAGCTTAACTGAACGAAATACCATACCATATTCTACCCAAAAAGTCAAGAACCTGATATCCTAAAATTGATGAAAATACTTTTTGTCTCGGACTCATATATACCAGTTCCGAACGGCACGGCCGTGTCTGTTGAAACCCTAAGGCTATCGCTCGAAAAGCTGGGGCATACAGTTTATGTTATCGCCCCAAAATATCGCTTCTGGAAACACAGCGAGAGAGGCATTGCGCGTTTGCCGGGGCTTTTTAAACCTTTCGAAAAATATAACTTGAGTTTCTGGCCAACAGTCGGGCTTAATTTAAAAAAGTTAAAAGATTTTGGAATAGATATCGTCCACAGCCATTTCTATTTTAGGCCTTTTTACTATGCCAAAGAGCTGGCCAGCTCTCTAGACGTACCGCTGGTTAACACCAATTATCGAATCTTTCCGGAAGTCGAAAAATACAAAGACTCATTGAAAATCGTTAAAGCAAGGCGGGTAAAAAAAGCCCTAGTCGAAATGATCGATTATTCTAATGCTTGTGATCAGATTGTCGCTTTAAGCAAGTCATCCAAAAATTATCTAAATGATTTCGACATAACAACCCCCATCAAAGTTGTCCCGGTGGGAGTTTTTATCAAGGATTATATTTCTTATCCCCCGGAGGCAATAAGAAATAAATTTAAAATTCCCCACGAAAGAAAGCTCGTTCTTTACGTTGGCGCCATAGAAAACGAAAATGAGATCACCTTTTTAATCCGTGCCTTTAGGTCCGCCTGGAAAGCAATTGACGATGTCCATCTGCTGATAATCGGCTCGGGCACGAAATTACCCGACTTTCAAAAGGCGGTTGCGAAATTGCCGCTTAACAAATTTACTACCTTTACTGGATATCTCCCTAAAAAACAAGTCAATAAAATATATGCTATCGCCGATGTTCTGGCTTACCCCGGCCGGATCGATCCCCAGCCTTTGGTCATTGCCGAATCTCTCGCTTCCGGTACCCCTGTCGTTGCAGTTAAGGGAATGGGGGCGCAAGACTTTATTTCTGACAGCCAAGACGGATTCGTCACCGACGCTAATTTAGAAAATTTCTCCGGAAAGTTAACCGAGGTCTTAAAAAAAGATAAAATGCGTCTTGATTTCTCGCTTAAAGCGAGAATTAACGCTAGAAAATTCAGGGCTTCCATTTTAACTAGAGAGTTGGTAGACTTATATGCCTCGGCAGTTTCACAATATAAAAATAAAATAGTCTAGTGGAAGAGATACTTACCAGACCCGATCCGAAGCTAAAAACCAAAGCAGCGGAAGTAGAGAAAATCGACAACAAAACTAAAGGGATCGTCTCTTTTCTTTGGAGCGTGAAAGAAAAAAGCGATGCTCTGGGGCTAGCCGCCACCCAGCTTGGGATCCACCGAAGAATCATGGTCATCGGTTATGAGCCAACGGAAAAACAAAAGGCAGAAGACCCTAGTCTCAGAAGCATTCCTCGTATCACGCTTATAAATCCAAAAATAATCGATTCTTCTAAAAGATTATTTACTGAAAAAGAAGCCTGTCTTTCCTGCCCAAATGAACAATTTGAGGTGCCCAGATCTAAAAAAATTTCGCTTGAATACTTAGACGAAAAAGGTAAAAAGAGAAAACTAAAAGCACGGGGATTTTTAGCCAGAATAATCCAACACGAAATAGACCACCTCAATGGAAAAGTAATCGCTGACTACAAAAATCCATCTGTCCCCCTACTATGAATATCGCTTTCTTTTCCTCAGATGACGCTTTCAAGACATTATCCGAAGAGCTAAAAAAACACGGCATTATTAGCAGGGTGCTAATCACAGAAGAACCCAAGCCGTCTGGCCGAGGTCTAAAAATCCGCCCTAACGATGCCCACTTAAATGCACAAAAAAGCAAAATCCCTGTCGTTTTATTCAACAAATCTTCGTCAAACTTGATCAAAAAAGCTGCCAAACGAGAAAGTATTCGCCTTGGCTTTGCTTTCTCGTTTGGCAAGAAAATTCCCGATACAATTATCAAACTTTTCCCGCTGGGGATTATCAACTTACATCCCTCTCTTTTGCCAAAATACCGCGGGCCTACTCCAATCCAAAGTGCAATTATTGCGAACGATAAAACTACCGGCTTCAGCATAATAAAAATCAACCAAGCGATTGACGCCGGAGAAATTCTCTATCAAGACAAGGTCGACGTGGAAGAAAGCGAAGATTATTTGTCCTTAAAAAATAAAATCCTCAAGCAGGCGTCTTCAGAACTGCCAGGCCTTATAAAGAAATATTCGCAAAATAAGCTTTTGGGCAAACGACAAGACGAGAAAAAAGCAAGTTTCACCAAAAGAACTCAAAAATCCGACGGAGAAATAACAGCGCAAGACAAGGCACAGGGTGCCTACAATAAAATAAGAGCTTATGCCAGCTGGCCTAAAGCGTTTTTAACGGTTAGCGGAAAACGGCTTATTATCCACCGGGCTAAATTAGATAACGGAAAACTATTGATAAAAGTCATCCAGCCCGAGGGAAAAAAACCAATGAGCCTTGACGAGTTCAAGCGCGGCTACAGGAATTTATTGACAGATTTCCCCAAGTTTGTTAAAATTTGAGAGTCCAAATCGAAGGAAATATTGAAATGCTGACAATCAGATTTTTACGGCAAGGACGAAGAAATAGGGCGTTCTTCCGAATAGTTTTAACAGAGAGTTCGAAATCATCCAAGTCCGGATTTATAAAAGTTCTCGGCTGGTATGATCCCAAAACAAAAGAAGCCTCTTTAAAAAAAGAGGAGATTTTGAATTGGGTCAAGTGCGGAGCCAAGCCATCAAACCAGCTGGCAAAATTACTAGTAAAAGAGAAGGTTTCCCACAAAAATATAAAATATGTACCGAATTCACCGAAGTCCAAAAAGGTGAAGGAAGAGAAACATCCTAAGCCAGCAGCGCCTCAGAAGGAAAGCGAAGAGAGTGAAGAAAGCGAAGCAGCCGAGGAAGAAGCTGAAGGAACTGAATCTTCAGAAGACACATCTGCGGAAAAAGAAAGCGAAGAAAATAAAACTAGCAAAGAAAGCTAACAAAGGAGAAAAATGGCAGAATATAAAGATCAGGCGTTTGTCGAAATGGTAGTTAAACAAATCGTTGATAACCCCAATAAGGTTAAGACAGAAAGGCGAGTTGATGAGATGGGAGTTTTGATTGAGCTCACTGTTGACCCAGAAGACATGGGAAAAATAATCGGCAAAGAGGGTCGAACGGCCAAAAGCATTCGCACTCTCCTAAGAGTATTAGGCGCTAAAGAACATGCCAGGGTAAATATGAAAATTATTGAACCCGAAGGCAGCGAAGCGCCAAAGACAGAAAAGCCAACTGTGTCAGCCATTAAAGAAACTAAAACCGCGGTAAAAGAAAGCGCGACAGAAGAAATAATGCCGATTGAAGAAAAATCAACCGGTGTGATATAAGAAACCAAATAACGACCATCTTACAGTTAGCAGTCAAAAAGCCGCGCCTCGCGGCTTTTTGACAAAACGAGGGTTTGAATTTATCAGCCCTAAACTATAAGCTGAATACTAGAAACTAAACATGAAGTTCAAAGTCATCACATTATTCCCAGAATTTATCAAAAGACTTGAGGGCTATTCTATAATTGGCCGAGCAGTCAAAAACAAGAAAATAAAAATAGAAGCCATCAATCTGCGCGATTTCGGAATAGGCTCATATAAGCAGGTTGATGACAAACCCTATGGCGGCGGACTCGGCATGTTACTGCGTGTCGACGTAGTGGGGCCTGCAATCGAATCGGCTCGAAAAAAAACCGTCAAAAGAAGTAGGGTTATTCTTCTTTCACCAGAGGGCAAAAAATTCAACCAGGAATCGGCCGAGAAATTTTCTTCTCTCGACGAGCTAACTATTGTCTGCGGACATTATGAGGGATTTGATGAAAGGATTAAGGAATATACAGATGAGGTCGTCTCGATTGGAGATTATATTTTATCTGGAGGCGAGATCCCCGCAATGTCTATTATTGACTCGGTTTCAAGGCTAATTCCAGGCGTCCTAGGAAAGGATATGTCTTCAAAAACAGAAAGCTTCTCTAAGCTCGAAGGCAAAAGGATAGTCGAATCCCCCCAATATACCCGCCCTGAGGAATTTAAGGGAAAAACTGTCCCGAAAATTCTGCTTTCCGGAGACCATAAAAAAATCGAAGCTTGGCAAAAATTAAACCAGAGAGAAGTATTGCTTGACAGATAAAAAACGGTTACAATATATTCAGATTTAAAATCGTGTCTCTCTAGGGAGGGAAGTTGTGAGTTGGTTTAAAAAGCTAACTAATAAGACAAAGCTTGTTCTGGCAATAGGGTTGACAGTTGGGATCGCCGCTCTTGCTGGCGCAGCCTATTGGATCTATAAGCAGCAGATTTCGGCTTCGACTTTTACCTATGACAAATGCACGTTAAACGCTTCAATTACCAGAGACCCGAACGTTACACCCTACAGGTACGTCCACATTTTTAACGCCGTAAATTACCAAAGATTAAAAGAGAACCCTAGCAGTACACTAACTTCTATTGTCAGAATGGAACAGAGCAACCCGACAGCAACCGTCCCGACAATCCTAAACCAGCGCTATTATGCTGTTATCCACAAGCCCAATGGAACACCAGTCCTTGACGATAATGCAAGCTTCCTCTGCCACAGCGCAAAAACAATTGAAATCTACGCAGACCTTAATAATGGCACGATAAGGGTTTTTAGCCCTCCCGATCAAACCCAATCTGGCACGAGCCAGAATCGAAAGTGTATCAGATACGATTACAATGACAAGCAATATATCTGGGTAACAAAAGACGAAAGCAGAAACATCTGGGTAGCCGAGATTGACCAAAACTTATTCGTAACAGACAGCGAAGTAACACGGCTCAATGAGCCTGACGCATCAAAGTGCGGCCAGCAGACTACATCAGGCTCGCAAACAGGCACAACGGGAGATACTGGACAGACAGGCGCCCAAACCACCGGAGCATCCAGCCAGACTACTTCACTAACTGTTGCCGTAACAATGAACGGAAAACCCGCCTCGGGATTCAGAGTCAACTTAAAAGCCCCAGGCCAAGGTGTCGACCTGACTCACTCGACTGACTCAAGCGGCAAGTACGTATTTGGGTGGGGCGCGGGCGCACTAACCCAAACCCTTTATGCCGATGTAACGGTAGGAGATGAAACTTTAAGAGAAGATGCCCTTTACCACGAGATAACGGTCATTCCAGGCTCCAACCAAACAATAACTTTCACTTGTACTAATCCCCAAGAGGGATCGCCAAACGGCACCTGTAGCTCTAGCCTAACACAGGCTGCCACCCAAGGGGCTCAACCCGCGGTCGGCGCTGCATCTTCCCCCCCAACCGCTTTGTCCATCCCCCTTCTGGGGGGCGGAAGCAATTTTCCAACCGGCAATAACTCGGTTACTTTCAAAGCAGTCAGGTATTCCGTGGCTGAAGAGGACCCCGTTCAGATAACTTTGAGCGGACAGGGGAAACAAAACTTCACTCACTATACAGCCGTTGGCGGGGCGAGCTTTGAAATAACCCTTTTAACTGCCGCCACAACTTCTAAAAACACGGGCCTTGGAGCACCGATTGCCTATGCCGAAAGCAATAGCGGCACTGACCCCACTGCAGAAGGCCAAGAAAATCAAAGCAATAGTGGTGCCGAAACCACCACAGGAGATCGGGGGGAAAGTAACAGCCCGGAAACAGGTGGCGGGCCAATCAATACTAATGTCGTAACCCAAACCGAGTGTGAAAAGGATTCAATGAGCGAAGACGTATTAAGACAAATACGGCGCCTTCGAGACATCAGGTCGTATCGTATTAGCGGCATTATCCCTGATAACGGAACAAAAAGCGCCCTCACGATCATAAATCTGCCAGACGGGTCATACAAGCTTTCGATAAGAAAGAATGGATTTTCGTCATGCAGTGGGTATTTCCACCTTGAAGGTGGCGAGGAAAGCTATATCGGCGGTATTCCGCTTTTAGCTAAATCGTCTTCGGTAGAGCCCCCTTCAATTGAAGCAGTGGTTTCTAAAATACCCGACAAAGACACAAGCCTCGGCGATGTTTATCTCGCTCAAAAGAGCGGGGGGCGATATCTTTATTCGAGCAAATGTATTCGATTGGGTTGGGTGCCAGAGGGACAAATAGGAGCAATGATTAATACCCCGCTGTGTCAAAAAACCCCCCAAATTTCCCAATCCGGCGAGACGATCTTCACTGATGAGAATGGTAACCCACTTTCAGGCCCGGGTGCTGAAGCAGTATTAGCTAATATTCTTAACCGTTGCGGGGGAGTTAATCTCAATATCTTTGGCGGAAGCTCCGGGTCAGACAGGATGAGTCCGCTCGAGGCCATGCTCTTAGGGGCAGCCGGGGGTGCTTTCGGGGCCCAGACGTCAAAGGGAGAAATTGTGACCAAGGACGTTGTCTATCCTGCTGGTTTTGCTCTCATTGCCGCCTTAACAGGGAGTGATATTAATATCGGAGTCGGCAACAGTTGTATCGGGCAATCTTTGCCGTCTTCAAACTACTCTAGCTTATGTAACCGCTGTCTTTCTAACCCTCAACTATTCTACTCAGATCCTAATTGCAGCAGGTGTTACCAGCAGTCCTGGCAAAACCAAATCCCGTGGGATGTTTTAGGGCGAAGCCAGTCACTAATTAACTTCTAGGAAGATGAAAGATTATTTTAAATCTGGAATAAAAACATTACTACTAGCAACTATTACGCTGGCTCTCCTTTCCGTTCCCGTCTTAGCCCAAAATTCCGAAAATCAAAATCAAGGCGAAAGCAACGCACAGCCAGCAGAGGGTGCTGCCGGTCCTCTAGCAGTACCAGTCCCAGTCAGCGGCGAGCAAGGAACCGTCTCGTTAATACTTGTTCTTACCAATAAAGACAATGACAGATTACTCGGAAATGTATTTCTAACTATTGGTGACAATGCCTTCAAGGGGCCCACACCAGACCCTCCGCCCTCAAGGGGCTACATAATCGGAGGCATTAAAGAAGGAGAACAGGCAATTGTCGCGGAAAGAGTCGGCTACAAAATTTATCATAAAACAATAAATGTTAAATCCGAGGCTGGCTATATGGACCTCAATATTGAACTAGAGCCATTGCCCGGAACACCCGAAGTTAGCAGAACTAGTCCGAACCAATCAAATTATTGGAGCAACTGGGGAGCTAGTCAGCTACCAAACAATTACAATAATTATCCTCAGTCTTGGAATCAAGCGAGTTGGAACAATTCGGTCTTAAATCCATATCAGCCCTACCAACAAACCTACCAACAAAATTATAATTCGAGCAATTACTATCAGCCCTATTCGGGAAGCTCCTCCCAATACAATCCGCAATATAATCCTAGTTATCCCTGGCCTAACTCCTCTTACCAGCCACAAAACTATCAATATCCTCAAGCATGGTATCCCTCAACCCAAGGTTCGAGAACCGCGCCGGCTAGACTCGTAGTCGGCAACAGGAATATAGAATCAACCACCCCAATAACCGTAGCCGTTCAAATCACCAACCAGGCAACACATCAGGCCGAATTTTCAAACACATTTTCGCTAACCGAAGGGGTCCAATCCCAATACGCAACCGGGGCATCAAATACACAAGAGGCTAATCTCTGTCTCACTGCTAGTGCAAACTTCACAATAACCGTTTCGGCCACTATCTTGGGCGAACAAAAGACTGCTTCAAATGTTTTCCCAACAAAAGACAGCCAGACCCTAACTACAGTTTACGTCGTTGCTGATATCAGAGAAGGGACGCTTTCTCAACTTTCTCCTTTTGAAATAATCGCCCGAACAAGTCCGATCTCAGCCGACACCCATCGGTGCGGAGGCCAAAATTATTACCCCTACAGCTGCAGC